>Ga0129307_1000356_pt1 | contig 73453 bp, 67 predicted proteins | sample P1105metagenome_FD_94437 | JGI IMG/M metagenome (GOLD analysis project Ga0129307, IMG submission 94437) | Capybara group fecal microbial communities from Wisconsin, USA - P1105 metagenome | ecosystem: Host-associated > Mammals > Digestive system > Large intestine > Fecal | place: USA: Wisconsin...
ATGTTCCTTGTCACAACATATAAATCTAACGGACAGCCCAATGCTACGATGCAGTCATGGGCAGGGTTTACGAGTGCGAATCATGGATGCGGGTATTACGTGATTCTATGCAGCGTGAATAAGGGTGGACATCTTTACCAGAGCCTGAATGAAAAGAAAGTAGCCGTGCTGAATTTCATGTCTTCTGATTTATACAAAGCCTGCATGAAGACGATACAGAACAATCAGTTCGAGAAGGATGAGATAACTTCATCAGGGCTTACTGTGGAAAAAGCTTCATGGATAGACGCACCGATGGTCGCTGAATGTTTTATGAACCTTGAGTGCAAATATGTATGGGAGAAAGAAATTGTTCCCGGCGATGATCATGTTATGATTTGTCTTGAAGTCGTAGGCGGCCATATAGAGAAGGATTATATGGAGGATATGTTCGGAGCTAAAGGAGTTCTTTACAATGTCCATTATCCTATAAATCCGGAAAATGTGAAAGAAAAAGGTTGCGATTATGTTGCTGCACTTAGGAAAGTAAATCAATCTTACGAATATTGATTATATACAAGACAGCGTAATGCTAATGTTATGATATGTCGCAGGAGATATTTATGAAAAAAAAGTTTTTAATATTTGTAATTGTATTGCTTTATTCTATCTTGTTCGCATATACAAAAGATGAATTAATTAAATTACCAGCCAAGCAGACAGACTTCTATGGAGGACCATTTTCCCGAGAACTCTTTGAAAAAGTCAGGGCTTTGCAAGGTAATCCTGCTGAATACATTGCAGCCTTTGATGACTGTTACACTTATAAAAATCACGAACTGACGGCGGAAGAAAAAAAACTATTCCAGGAATATTTTTCATACCTTCCGCCTAAACTGCAAGCCTGCTTCTTAGATAAAGTTTATGCCATTTATTTTATTGATGGTATGGTTTACGGAGGTTTGACAGATTTTATATTTGATGAAAACCAGAACAAATACTGTGTGATGTATTTGAATAGTAATACATTTCATATCGATCTGGATTCATGGCTAACTCACAGAGACAACACAATTTTTACAAAAACAGATGAACTGAATAGAGTAAAGGTTCAATGCAGCGATAAATATAAGGGCTTTCTCCATGTATTAACTCACGAAGCCGTGCATGTATATGATTATATTAATGAGATAACTCCATATATGGATTTCTTTGACGGTCAGGAAAAATCGGAATCTGAATTTTATAAATATTGGAAAGATAAGTCTCATCCAATTAAAAAATACAATCATCAACTTTTATCAAAATTCAGCTATTACTACTTTGGAAATCAGATTCCCCTTAAAGAGGCTAAAAATCTTATTAATTATCTTTCAACAACGCCTTTCAGTACGCTGTATGGCGCAAAGAATTTTCAAGATGATTTTGCAGAAACATTGACTTTTTACATTTTCAAAAAGAAGTTAAATCTTAATTATAAAATCGAATATATCAGCAATGGAAAGACCAAAGCTTCTTATAGTCTTGAAGAAAATCCTAACATTCTTGTCTGGGATTCTTTGTGTCAGAATATAGTTGGTTTTTAAGCCCCGACGATTGGTAGAACTTACACCCCATCTTTGCTAAAATAAATAAATGAATCAAAACGTAGAAATAAAAGGCGCAAGAATTCACAATCTGCGGAATGTTGATGTTACTATTCCTAAAAATAAATTAACTGTAATTACCGGGGTTTCAGGAAGCGGAAAATCCAGCCTTGCTTTTGATACTCTTTATGAAGAAGGCCGTAAGCGATATCTTATGTTTTCTGGTACTCAGCTTATGGTGGAAAGTGAAATTTCTGTTGATGATATAAGAGGGCTGTCCCCAACAGTTGCAGTTGAGCAGCGGATTATCAGGCAGAGTAATCCTCGAAGTACAGTTTCTACACGCACACAAATCGAAGCATTGTTATCATCACTTTTTGCAAACTTTGGCGCCATGGATAAAGGTTATGAACTTGATGAACCTTTCGAAGCGGCCATGTTTCAAAAAAATTCTCCAAAAGGCATGTGTCCCCGCTGCATGGGAAAAGGTTATTACTACAAACTTGATGAAGAAAAAATGCTCCCGGATAAAAATATTCGTATTGATTCTTTATTCAGCGATATTTGTGATACCGGACATATGTGGAGAATCTTCGAGCGTTATCGCCGGACCTTTCACAAACCAACCGATATTACCTTTGCACAATTAACACAGGAAGATTATGACGAATTAATGTATGGACAGGGTAAACATTATGAAGGCCTTGCAAAATTTATAATTGATACTTACGCCTGGGGACATTCCTCATCTTCAATGTCTTCCTGGTCAAAAAAAATTAACTGTTGTACCAGAGAAGAATGCAAACGTTGTGAAGGAACCGGCCTTGGTAAAGAAGCTGCGCATACAAGAATTGGTGGTAAAACTATTACCGAAATTGAAAATATGTATCTGGATGATTTACTGGAGTTTTTACAAAAGCTTCCAATAGAAAAATCACCTTTGCAAAAAGAACTTGAAAAAAAGCTTAAGTGTCTTTGTGATGTAGGACTTACTTATCTTTCATTAAACAGAACTCTTCCAAGCTTGTCTGGTGGAGAAATCCAGCGCTTATTTCTTGCATCGTACATAATTGCAGAAATGGATTCCATCATCTTTGTTTTTGATGAACCTACAATCGGGCTTCACGAAAATGAAAAACAAAATCTGCTTAAAATAATCAAAAAACTGATTGATGAAGGCAACACTGTAGTTTGTGTAGAACATGATGAAACTTTTATAAGATCAGCAGATTACATTATTGATATTGGACCGGATGCTGGGGTTCTTGGTGGTCAGAAGATTTTTGAAGGCTCATTTGAGGATTTTCTAAAGAGCAAAACTTCCAGAACTTCCCCTTATTTTGTGGACAATACTTTTCCAATTCCGGAAAAATACAGAAAGAAAAGCGGCCAGACCCTGTCTATAAAAAATGCAAATATTCATAATCTGCAGAATGTGGATGTAGATATTCCTCTTGGAATTATGGTTGGGATTGCAGGCCTTTCAGGTTCAGGAAAATCCAGCCTTATTTCAAATACACTGGTGCCGGGGTTAAAGGCTTTGATGCACGGAAAATGTATTACAGGAGATGAAAAATCAACTGACAAAATTGATGATGAAGTTTTGGACCAGGAGGAAGGTGAAGATTTTGCTGAGGAAGAAAATCTGTCAGAGGAGACAAAAATTCTGGGGCACGAGCAGATTAAAAAATGCTATGTAATTGATCAGCGTCCTATTGGTCGTTCCCGAACTTCCTGTCCTGCAACCTACACCGGCATTATGGACCGCATGCGAAAACTCTTCAGCGAGTGTGACGAAGCAAAAGCTAAAGGTTTAGGCATAGGCTATTTTTCTTTGAACAGTAAGGGCGGTTGTCCTATGTGTCACGGGGATGGAGTTATTCATCGTCATATTGGTTTTGGCAATTTTATTGATTTGAAATGCGATAAGTGCGATGGTTTTGGTTTTGTGGCAGATACAATGAAGGTTCATCTGGATGGAAAAACCATAAAAGATTGTCTGGAAATGTCAGTTTCAGAAGCCTATGATTTTTTTAAGGATAAAGATGACGTTATCGCTAATATTTTAAATGTGCTTATCAGAGTCGGGATGGGCTACATCAAGCTTGGGCAGAAGACACCTACAATTTCTGGTGGTGAAAGTCAGAGAATTAAGCTGGCAAAGGAACTGTCAAAAGGAAAAGCCGCTAAAGGAGTTTTGTATATTTTGGACGAACCTTCAACCGGGCTGTCATTTTATGATTGTGAAAAACTGTTGCATTTACTGAATGAACTGGTTGATATGGGAAACACAATTATTGTTACAGAACATGACACAAGCATGCTTTCAAACTGCGACTGGATTATTGAAATGGGACCTGCCGGCGGAAAAAACGGTGGTTATGTAATTGCAGAAGGATCTCCTTTGGAATTGAAAAAAAATCCTTCATCAATTATTGGAAAATATTTAAAAACAAAGTAAGGGCAATTTATGAATGAAAGAGAGTTTCAAATAAACGAACTGGTAAAATCATCTCATCATCCTCAATTAAACAGTGTCCTTGTCTGGCAAGACGGACAGCTTCAGGCGGAATGTTATTTTAATGGTTTTACTGCAGAATCCAGACACAATATAAAATCAGTTGTAAAAAGCATTCTTTCCATTGGAATCGGGATTGCGCAGGACCAAGGGCTTTTGAATGTTGATGATAAAATTTCAAAATACCTGCCGGAATTCAATGAAGGGCGGGACTTGCGGCATCGGATGATAACAATCAAACATTTACTGACAATGAGTTCCGGAATATTCTGGCAGGGTGGAGTTCATTATCATTGTCCTATGATGGATGCCATGCGCCGTTCCAGAAACTGGCTTGATTATATTGCCGATTGTAAAGTTACAGAAACTCCGGGTGCGCTTCACAATTACAAAGAATTTGATGTAATTCTGCTTTCTGCAATTCTTTCAAAAGTTACCGGGGACGCTTTTGATTATATAAATGAAAAACTCTTTACCCCTCTTGAAATTTATAATGAACGATGGATAAAAAGTCCGGATGGAGTTTATTACAGTCCTGCTTTAGACAAAGAAGAGGAAGCTGTATCAGCCTTAACTGCAAGAGAAATGATTAAAATAGGTCAGTTATTTTTGCAGAAGGGCATCTGGAATGGGAAGCAGATAATTTCAAAAGAATATATTGAAGCTGCGGTTTCTCCATCTCCTCAGAATTCCAACTACGGATATTTGTGGTGGTTAGGAGAAGGCTGGTATGGTTGCCGGGGCTATGGCGGCCAAGCTGTTACAGTCTTTCCCGGTCAAAACAAGATTGTTGTAACTCAGGCAACAGCAACTTCAAGACCTCTGGCTTATGAAGATATCTGGTTTGGAGATTTATAAAAATAAAACCGCAACTTCAAGTTGCACAATCTTTTTAAAAAGCACTTTGCAGTTGGTGGAAATTACAGCGCATCTTTGTTAATCTATACTTGTAACCCGGGGCAAAAACAAATTACAAATAAGGATGACAAGGAGACTCAATATGAGTTTTGGAAAGAACCTTCAATATTTTAGAAAGCTTAGTGGGAATATGACTCAGGAAGCTCTGGCAGAAAAACTGAACGTCAGCCGTCAGACAGTTTCAAAATGGGAAACAGACGAAGCAATGCCCGAAATGGAAAAAGCCCTTGAACTCTGCAAAATCTTTAACTGTTCTCTGGACAATCTTTTCAGGGATGAGATGGATAAACAGAGCGACTCCTATTCCAACCTGCGGCTTGAAGAAGTTCCAGGCTTTCGTTATGTGGAGCACACGGTAATCAGCACGGAGCCCGAAAGCGATGCGATTGATAGAATGTACAGGCTTGCAAATGAAAATGGAATAGAAGCACCCCGCGTTATCGGCTGGGATTTTCCAAATCTTTCTCAGGAACAAATCAATGTCTTTAATATGCACGGATATACAGCGGCTTTGATTTTGCCTGATGGAGTTTCGCCAGAAGGCTGCCACATTAAAGAACAGCCTGCTCATAAATATGCTGCCATTCACGTTGACCGCCCCTTTGAAAATCCTTTCGTGACAATTCCGGGTGCCTACCAGACGCTTGGAGATTTTATGAGAACTAATGGCCTTGTTCAGTCTGCCGGCGAAGCCATTCCTTGCTTTGAAACCGATGGTGAGAGCATGGATATTTATATTGCATGTAAGTAGAGGAAGCCTATGAGTTTACAGTTTTTAACAGCTGGTACAGCTGATGCCGTTAGTCTGATGTGTATTTCAAAAAAAGCCTTTGACAGCGATGTTGAAGTTGGCGCTTCTAGTGTTGGCGGCCCACCCGGATACAATTCGCTTTCCTTTCACACAAAAATGGCCAGAATGAATTGCCTGTATAAACTTGTTGATGATTACAAAATTGTTGGCGGAGCTCTTTTATTTCTAAAAGACGATATACTAAATGTTGGCAGAATCTTTGTTGACCCGGAATATTTTCGCAAGGGCTATGGCATTTTTATGATGCAGCAGATTGAAGAAAGTTTTGCGGAGGTAAAAGTTTTTACACTTGATACACCAATCTGGAATATCAGAACAACTGCTTTTTATCAAAAGCTTGGATATGTGGAAGTTCGGCGCGATGGAGATTTTGTTTATTATGAAAAACTGAGGGGTGAACCGATAATCTTATAGGAGTTAAAATATGGCATCCTGGATGGTACATTTAAGAGTGGCAGATAAGCTTTTTGAACAAATTGAAAATTTAGATGAACAGGCCTTTATTATGGGTAATATCGCTCCAGACAGCGGCGTCCCAAATGAGGACTGGACAGTTTTTCAGCCGCCAAAAGACGTTTCCCACTTTAGTGAAAAGTCGCAGAATAAGAATATCAATATAGAAAAATTTATCTCACAGTATTTCAACGACTATCTGATAAAAAAATACAACAAAAAAGAGTTTTCATTTTTTCTAGGCTACTACACACATCTACTCACCGACATTGAATGGGCAAACAATGTTTACGAGCCACTTTTACAAGCTTATCCCAAAGAAGCCGCTGAAGATAAATACAAGCTTGTCTGGACTGCAAAAGGCGACTGGTATGATTTAGATTTTTTGTATCTTGAGCAGCATCCGGATTTCCACGCCTTTTCAATCTACGAAAAATCAGTAAATTATGAAAATGTTTTTATGGATATTTTCAGCAAAGACGCTTTTGAAAACCGCCGCCAATACATCACGGAATTTTATCACAGCGACAATCACGGTGACCTTCACCGGGATTACAAATACTTTAGACCAGAACAGGCAGAAGATTTTGTAAAAAGGACGGTTGAAAAACTTGCACCTATAATTAGAGAAAAAGCGCTAACCGGCAGGGAAACTGTATTTTATCGAAAAGCAGAATTAAAAGATTGTTGGGAGCTTGCCAGTCTAAAAGGTAAAGTTTGGAAAACGACATATCGTGGTATTTATTCTGATGAAGCTCTGGATAATTATGATATAGAAAAGAATGCAAAAATCTTTGAGCAAATCTGTAATAATCCTGACATAGAACTTTTTCTTGCCCAGGTAAATGGTGAGACAGTCGGATTAATGACTTGCGGCAAACCGTATAAACCGCTCAAGGATTTTAAGCAGGAAGTCGGACTTCTTTATATTTTAAAGGAATATCAGAACAAGGGTATTGGCACAGGATTCATCAAACTTGCAAAAAAACTTGTAGAAGAAAAAGGTTTTGACAGGTTTGTGATTTCAGTAAACAGGAAAAATGAAAATGCAATTAGCTTCTATAAACAAATGGGTGGCTTTGTACTTTCAGAAGATGATAATCAAAAGCATTTTGTAATTATGTGCAATAATGGATGAAGATATGAACTACACAAACACACAAAAAAGTTTATACGACGACATTGCCCTTTGGGAAAAAACTGATGGGAAGGATTTGTTTGCCCAGATGCCGCTGGCAACCGATGTAAAGCGCGCTCCGACTGTGCTTGATTTTGGCTATGGCTTTGGAGAAAATCTTTTTGCTTTGAGTAATGCCTATCCTAATGGAAAAATCTACGGCATTGATTGCAGTCCGGTTTGCCAGAAAGAAGTGGGCGAAAAAATTGCGGCACGCGGAATCAAAAACATCACTTTAATCAATAAGGAAGTTCATAACCTGCAGGATTTTGCAGACGAATCTCTAGACTTAGTGTTGCTTTATGATGCACTCCACGGTGGCGATGGCAAAGGCAAGTACATGCTTTACGAAGAATCTCACCGCGTTCTAAAAAGCGGAGCCTGCCTTTCCATTCTGCCGGTTCACCTGAACAACTGGCGCGACCGTGAAGGAAAAAAGAAAACCTACACCCCCACCAAAATAAAAGCCGAACTAGCCGAATACGGTTTTTCCTACGCCGGCACCTGCACCCAAAAAGGCGTCCACTGGGAAAAATGCCACACCCTCTATTACATCAAAAAAGGCAACATCACCTTTGACATCCTCGAAAAAGTTGATGTAATGAATTTTGTGAAGAAATAGGGTAAATTTATTTAAGTCTAAAAAGACAAAACTCCGCAAGAATTGACAGGAACTCTTGCGGACACCGCATTATAATACAACCATCAAACAAAGGACGGAAACGAACTAAATGGAATGGGTAAAAGCAATTAATGACGCAATCGAATTCATGGAGAAAAATCTGACGGAGAAAATCGGGCTGGTCGAAGTGGCGGACAGCGTGAATATTTCTGCGTTTCATTTTCATCATGCGTTTACGATTATGACGGGGATTACGCCGGCTGAATATATCCGGAACAGGCGGCTTTCTCTAGCAGGTGCCGAAATTGCAAAGGGCGACAAAATAATCGACGTTGCATTCAAATACTGCTACGAAACTCCCGAAAGCTTTACAAAGGCTTTTTCCAGGTTTCACGGCTGTTCTCCAATGCAGGCGCGCAAAGGAAGCCCGCTCCAGTTTATGAGTCGTTACACCGTCCGCATTTCCATCGAAGGAGGTTGTATCATGGAATTTAAAATCGAAAAATGGGATGCAGTTGATCTGCTCGTTCACGCAAAAAACTTTCACGCCGAAACAAGCGACAATGAGATTCCGGCATTCTGGGGCGAATACTTTTCAAACGAAAGCACAAAAAAAATCCCGGGCTATCTTGGAGTATGCGCACAGGGTTCTGCTCCCGACGGACAGGCCACCCCAAGCGATGTTTTCAAATACGGAATCGGCTGTCGTGCAAGCGATGTAGAAGGCGCCCTCAGCGGAAAGATTCCGGAAGGCTTTGAGCTTCTCCACATCCCCGAGTACACCTGGGCCGTTTTCAAATGCGTAGGTCCAGCCGGCCAGTCCATCAGCGACATGTGGGACCGCATCTACAAAGAGTGGCTCCCAACCGCCGACTACGAACGCATCCTCGACTACGACATCGAAAACTATCTCCCCGGCGACACCGACTCCCCAGATTACGTCTGCGAAATCTGCCTGCCGGTTAGAAAGAAGTAAGGCGTTCCATGGCTAATATAATTACAGGTATCAGAATTCTTTGCAGCATCGCTTTGTTATTTGTAACCCCATTATCAAAGAACTTCTATATCCTGTATCTTGCGGCAGGTCTCTCCGATATGCTTGACGGACCTGTCGCGAGGAAAACAGGAAGAGCCAGCGACTTTGGTTCCAGGCCTGTTAACCTTCATCCTGCCTCTGACACTTCCTTTCCTCGAACTTCGTTATTCGGTTCCAGTCGTTTGCACTGTAGCAACAATTGCCGCAATCCAGGAAGGACATTTTATTCGAACGAAAAATCAAAAAGTATAGTATAATAAAAATTATGAATAAAGACTGGTCAGATAAAAACAAAAAAATGCAGACTCTGATTTCTAAAGAGGCGACTTTTGCTGAAGGAATAAAAGTTCTTCTTGAACTGCGTGCAGAGCTGTTTGAGCAGATAACTTCCATCGTAAAAAATTTCCCACCAGAAGCATTTTACCAGCTTCCGTTTGGAGAAGGCGAGGGGAATCAACATGCAACTCTTATCTGGTCGCTCTGGCATACATTTCGCATTGAAGATATTGTTGCGCACACTTTGATTTTGAATGATAACCAGATTCTCTTTACTGATAGCTGGTTACAAAAAACAAAAGCAAAAATCATCACAACAGGAAACGAGCTAAGCGCAGATAAAATGATTGATTTTTCAAAACAGCTGAATATCAAAGCAACGTACGATTATTGCAAAGCTGTGATGGATTCAACAAATGAACTTTTAATAAATTTAAAATATGCAGACTTAAAAAAGAAGTTCACGAACGAAGATAAAGCACGTCTTGCGGCAACAAATTGTGTAAGCTCCGACGAAAGTGCCGTCTGGCTTATCGATTTCTGGTGTGGAAAAAGTCTTAAAGGCTTAATTCAAATGCCATTTTCCCGCCACTGGATAATGCACATAGAAGCAATGAATCGTATAAAGGGAAGACTAACGCTATGACAGATTTTAATAAAGTAAAGCACTACTACAGCCATTTTGATGAGAAGAACCGTCTCATAAATGATAACAGCGGAAAGCTTGAATATCTTATGACCATGCAGATTCTGGAAAAGTATCTGCCGGCCGCGGCTCCTGGAGCGAATGCCGGGGCGGGGAAGTCAATTTCCATCCTCGACCTCGGGGGCGGGGCGGGCGTTTATTCTTTTCCCCTCGCAAAGATCGGATATCAGGTTACGCTTGCAGATTTGTCAGAAGATTTGCTTACTCTGGCAAAAAAGCAGAAGGAAGAAGAAGGCGTAAAAAATCTCCTTTCCTGCGACCTTGTGAATGCGACAGACCTCAGCCCATATAAAGATGGACAGTTTGATGTTGTTCTTCTCTTTGGTCCTTTATATCATCTTCTCGAAAATGATGAACGACAGAAATGTGTGGCAGAAATAAATCGTGTTCTCAAACCTCAGGGAAAAGTGTTCGCAAGTTTTATTCCGTATCTTTCGGGCAGCATTGCCCTTGTTTCAAGATTCTGCTGGTCGCCGGAGCAGGTGAGCCTAGATACTTTGAAGGAAGCTTTTAATTCCGGCAAGTTCAATAATCTTTCTGACCACGGATTTCAGGAAGGCTATTACCCGAAATCAGAAGTAATAGAAAAACTTTTTGCTCAAAACGGTTTTGAAAAATTAGGTCTGCGCTCAATCCGCGGCTTTGGCTACGAAAAAGAAGACATGATTTTTAAATTCAAAAACAAAAATGTTTTCAAAGAAATTCTCAATCTGATAAATCAGACATCTGAAGACAAATCAATTATAGAAACCTGCGGACACGCAATGTATATTGGAATAAAAAAATGAAATCAGAAAACTTAGACTTAAACAAACTCCCTTCATCAATCAAAAATCTCATCGACAACAAGCCATACACGGTTGATTCTTTCGGCAAGTCTGGCTCCGGCGTATATGTTTTTGATTATTGTGTTTTGAAGATTGTCGACGCCCGCGACAAACTCATCCGCGAACATAATGAAATCTCTGTTAAGGTTATGCGCTGGCTCGAAGACAAGCTTCCAGTTCCAAAGATTCTTGCATATGAAGCAGATGATGATTTTCAATATCTTCTGATGAGCCGCATTTCTGGTAAAATGTCCTGCGACGAATACTATCTTGAACATTCCCGCGAACTCTGCAGACTTCTTGCCCAGGCTTTCAAAATGCTCTGGAACGTTGACGTCACCGGCTGCCCCCGCGAACGCTCAATCGAAAATGAACTCGAAGAAGCAAAGTACCGTGTAGAAAATAATCTTGTAGATTTAAGTGATGCTGAGCCGGACACTTTCGGCGAGAACGGTTTTGAAAATCCCCAGGCCCTGCTTGCCTGGCTGCAGACTCACAAACCTGAATATGAGCCGGTTCTTTCTCACGGAGATTTCTGTCTGCCAAATATATTTTTGAAAGACGACAAAGTAAGCGGCTTTATAGATTTAGGAGCCGCAGGAATAGGCGACAAGTGGCGGGACATTGCCTTTTGTTACCGCAGCCTTAAGCACAATGTTGATGGTACCTTTGGCAGTAAAATCTATCCGGATGTAAATCCAGACCTTCTTTTAGAAGAACTTGGAATCGAGCCGAATAACGAAAAAATCAGATACTACATCCTGCTGGATGAACTGTTTTAGGAGAAGCAAAATGACCGACATCGAAATAACTTACAGAAAACTAAACGAGTCCGATCTGGACACTTTCATCCAGATGCGCATCACCCAGTTGCGAGAAGAAGGTGCAAAAGAAGACTTTGACCTTATTCCAGCACTTAAAGATTATTACCACCGCCACCTTGCAGACGGAACCTTTGTTTCCTGGCTGGCTCTGGACGGTGAAAAAATAATCGGCACCAGCGGAATGTCCTTTGTCGAAAAGCCGCCTTATTTTGGCTGCCCGTCTGGAAGAATAGGTCTCCTTTCCAGCATGTTTACAAATCCCGACTATCGTCGCCGCGGTATTGCAAAAGAATTACTGCACAGGGTAGTGGAAGAAGCCCGCGCTTACGGCTGCGGCGCAGTTCAGATTACAGCCTCAGATATGGGAGTAAAGCTCTACACTGCCTACGGCTTTGTTCATAACGGAAATTTCATGCAGTACAAATTGTAATTGAGAAATTCTGCAAAAATATAAGTTGAGAATTATAACAAACTGATATAAAATTACTATAACACGGAGTGCAGTAATCAAAAAAAACTATATCAGCGGCGGTTAAACTCATATGGATATGACTGTTGATTTGTTTAACAGCATCATCAATACGGCCCAAGACTGTGTTTTCTGGAAAGACAAGGACAGACGCTTTGTCGGAGTAAATCAGGCCTTTCTCGATTTTTACGGTTTCAAATCTCAAGATATTTTAATTGGAAAAAATGACGAAGATATGGGCTGGCACTCTGATCCGGAACCATTCAAACAGGATGAGCTTGCCGTTCTTGCCGGCAAAAGCACTTATAAAGTTCAGGGTAAATGTTTTATCCGCGGAGAAGAACGCGACATTGTCGCTTCCAAACGTCCACTTTACGAGAACGGCGAAATTGTTGGTCTTGTAGGAAGTTTTGTTGATATTACTGATGTAGTACGGCGGAAAAACGGTCTTGATTATTCCCAGACAATTTATACAATCGACAAGCTTAGAAAATACTCTTTCTTTGATAAGCTGATGGACGAAGTCAGCCTTAATGAGATTCTTGATCCTCTTACCGGCGTTATTTCTCGTGCTTATTCAGTAAGATTTGTCCGTTCCCTTATTGCTGAAAATCGTCCTTTTACCTTTACAATGATTGACCTGGATAACTTTAAGTTCATTAATGACAGTCTTGGCCACACAGCAGGCGATAAGGTTTTAACAACAGTTTCAAAACGCCTTGCAGAATTTGTTGATGGCTTTGGGCTCGTCGGCAGGTTTGGCGGCGATGAGCTTTTGATGATAGATCTTGAGCACATCACAACAAATGATAAAATCACTTTCTTTGAAAGGCTCTATACAAATTCGCTTGCGCTTCGTTTTACAATGGATTTTGGAAACGACGGTTCATTTATTACAGGAACTGTTGGAGCTGCAAGCTTCCCCGAAGATGCCGATAATTATGCTGATTTATTTACGCTCATAGATAAAATGCTTTATTACGGAAAGAGCAAGGGCCGCAACTGTTTTACCGTTTATCAGGCGGAAAAACACAAGAATCTTGAAGTAACTAAAATTGTCCAGCGGGGACTCTATACTTATATTCATCAGTTAAGAACAAGTCTGGAAAATGCTGATGGATTTGAAAATAAACTGAAAATTGCAATGCCTGTTCTTTCTGAAATTCTTAAAGTTCGTGATATATATTATGTCCGCGACAAGGGCAGAATGAAAGCCGTAATGACACCTGATTTCGACGGCGATGCTTCTGATATTTCATCTCTTATGACGGAAGATCTCTTTTCTGAAAATACAATGGATAAAGTTAAAAATAATTCTCCAATCTTTTACAATACATTAATCAGTAATGGTTTTGAATCTGCCATGGTAGTCCGAATCCGAAAGGGTGAAAAAGTTTCAGGCTACCTTGTTTGTGCCGTAAAACGCAGCCTCCGCATCTGGCAGGAAACCGAATGCGCCGTACTTTATTATGTGGCCGGACTTCTGGTATAATAAGGATAGAGGTTTGAAGCATGAAAAAAATTGGACTTGTAGGTGGAACCGGACCGGAATCAACTTTGATGTATTACAGGGAGTTGAATACCCGTATTGATAAAATGAGCGGCGGCACACAGATGCCAGACCTTGCAATTGAAAGTGTAAACTTTAGAAAAGCCTGGGATTATGTCTGCAGCGAAAAATATGACTTATTAATCGATTATTTGTCTGAAAAAGTTGACAACTTAAGAAAATCTGGAGCTCAAATAATCGCCCTGACAGCTGCAACCATGCATATTGTTTATGACAAAATTGTTGAAAAAACAAAAGTTCCGCTTATAAGTATTCCAAAATCAGTTTGCGAAGAAATTCAGAAAAAAGGTTATAAAAAAGTCGGCCTTTTAGGCACAATCTTTACTATGGAACAGGATTACATGAAAAAAGATCTGCTTGAAGCCGGCATAGAAGTTATCATCCCAGATAAATCAGATCGCGAGCTTATTGCAAAACGAATCCTCGAAGAACTGGAAATGGGAATCGTAAAAGAATCTACTCTAAAAGAGTTTACCGCCATAATCGAAAAGATGAAAAAAGAGCAGGGGATTCAGGCTTTAATTCTCGGCTGCACAGAACTCCCATTGCTTTTGAACCAAGACAACTGCCCGGTAGATTGCCTCGACAGCGTAGAGATTCATCTTCAAAAACTGATTGAACTGGCCGGTATCGGAGATTAGCTGCTCTTACTTAATTCATATAAGCGGTAGATTTTTCTGTAGAAGCTTCCGGTAAAAAGGAATTTGAAAAATCCTCTGTCAAAAGAGGGCAGCTGATTCACAAGGTTTTCTGGAGTCAGAGAATGTTCGGCTTCGCACTTTAATTGTGTTCCTGCCAGTACCACATTAATATCATCAATTCCCCAGACTCTTGTTACGCCAACATCATTAATAGGATTTTTATATTTGCTGGCCTTTGCTCCAAAAACGGTATATACATCCATAAGCATATGGACCTGCGGATACTTATTATCCAGTGCGCGGACAAATGCGTTCAATTCTTCATTGCGCAGATACATGCTGATTCCTTCAAAAACCACAATGACAGTTTTTGCGTCCGGCAGTTTTTCTACCATTTCTGCTTTTGCCGCATTAAACTCCATCATCTTATAGTGGTCATTTTCGGAATAATACTTTTTGCGTGCTTCGAGAACTTCATGAAAATCGCCGTCTATCCAAAGCTTATAAGTGCTGCTGATTCTAAAGGCCCGGCTGTCCAGTCCGCAGCCAATATGTAGCACCAGTGCATCCAGATTTTCTGAGAGCATTTTTTCAACCCAAGTGTCGAAGATTTTTGCCCTCATCGCCATATTGTAAGTAAGCCACTTTGATTTTGATTTCCCGCGAACATCAAAACCTTCCGCATCCCAGATTTTTTCTGCCATCGAATCTTTTATGATAATTCCCTGCTTGCTGACTTTCGCTTTGCCGTACAGAGGAATGAATAGAGTTTTGTTTACTTCTGTCATATAAATAAGTTTAACTTAGGATTGTTTTGTTTTCAATGATTCAAAAAAAATTTTTTTTAAGATTTTACTTGAATTCAATTTTTAATCACCTTATTCTTACTAAAGGACGTCCAAAAAAAACAAGTAAGAATGAGGTTATTTTTATGACTAAAGAAGAACTGCACAAAATGATTGAGCAGAATCAATCTAACATCTGCCAGATTGAGGCGATCCACGACGGCAAAACTGTTTACAGCGACACCTGGAACAATTACAAGAGCGACGACTGCATTCACGTTATGTCTGTAACAAAAAGCATTATGGCTTTGCTGATTGGAATTGCAATAGACAAGGGGCAGATAAAAAGTGTAGAGGACAAAGTTTTGGACTATTTTCCCGAATACAAGGTAAAGCGGGGTGAAAAGACGATTTATGATGTGACAATAAAGCATCTGCTTACCATGCGGGCTCCTTATAAGACTAAGTGCGACCCATGGAGTAAAGTTTGTTCCAGCGAAAACTGGACTTATACTTCGCTTGATTTTCTTGGTGGCCGCAAGGGCCTTACTGATGAGTTTAAGTATTCGTCGGTCTGCATTCATATTTTGTCGGGCATTCTCTACAAGGCCACCGGAATGCTTACCGTGGACTATGCCAATAAGTATCTTTTCGAACCGCTTAGCATTCCGGCCCACAAAAACTTTTATGCAAAGTCCGCAGAGGAGCACAAGGAGTTTACCATCAGTAAGCTTCCGAAAGAGGCCGTGTGGTTTGCTGACCGCGATGGGCTTGGAACTCCGGGCTACGGACTTTGTATGACTGCTCAGGACATGGCGAAGATAGGACTTCTCTGCCTGAACAAGGGTGAGTTCAATGGCAAGCAGATTGTCTCTTCAAAATGGATTCACGAGATGACAGCTCCACGTCCTGTTGAAGGAAATCATTTCCGCGGCATGGAATACGGCTACCTCTGGTGGATTATTTCGCGCAAGAAAAATATCTACGCCGCCATCGGCAACAGCGGTAATGTGATTTACATCAATCCGCAAAAACATCTTGTTGTTGCCGTGGCCTCGTATTTCAAGCCGACAATTTTTGATCGGGTAGACTTTATACAAAAATACATAGAGCCATTCGCTGAAACAATCTAATACTTAAAATACTATGCTTGAAATGGAAGATTTCCGGTTTCAGGCATAGTTATAAAACACCCCGGATATACCCCCAAAACGGGCATTTTATTATATCTCTAATACTTTTTATAATGTATATTCTGTCTACCTATAACTATATTTTATACTACCCCAGCAGTAATTTAAAGGAATTCTCATTTATTTCAATTCAGCTTTACGATAGTTAATATTCATTACAAGGCCAATACACATCATTGCCGTAAGCAGCGAAGATCCACCGTAAGACAGGAACAAAAGTGGAATACCGGTAATAGGCATTATACCCATAACCATTCCAACATTAATGAAAAAATGGAAGGTAAACATACCGAATATTCCCGCACAGATATAGGAACCAAAACGGTTTACACATTTACGCATGATATAAAGAATTCTCAAAAGAATTACTAGATAAAGTGAGAATACAAGAATACCGCCAAGGAAGCCGAATTCCTCAGAAAGAATACTGAAAATAAAGTCCGTACTCTGCTGCGGTAAGAATCGGTAATGACTCTGAGTTCCCATCAGATAACCTTGTCCTATAAGGCCACCGGCACCAATAGCAACCTTCGACTGAATGATATTCCAGCCGGCACCCAGAGGATCCTTATTAGGATTCATAAAGATGATAAGACGTTTTATCTGATAATCCTTAAGTACTTTTCCAAGCATTAAAGAGAAAATAAGAGCAAGACCAATTATCGAAGTAAAATAAATAATCCAGTGGATATAACGCGGTCCATGGAGATAACGGCGGATTACATAGCCCAAAAGTGTTATTATCAGGAATGCAAAAATCAAAAGCATTCTCAGACGCATATTAGTTAAAATTGAAATAACCGCAAGGGGAGTCACAGCAATTTCTGAATTCCATACCGGCAGAATTGCAAAGAATATTGTAAATACACCAAAGAGGAAAATATAGCCAATATAGCGCAGAGGAACTCCTGCTATAAAACACATAATGAAATAAATCGGAAGATAAACCGATGCAGTACCAAGGTCCGGCTGAATCAAAATCAATCCCATTGGAAGAAGAAGAACACCCGTAGCCATAAAGAAGCGCTTAAGCTGATCCCCGTTAGCAGTATCATCAAGAACTCTGGCAAGATACAGAATATAAAATACCTTACCGAACTCAGAAGGCTGAATTCCAAACTCGCCTATTCCAATCCAGCTTTTTGCACCGTTTACGTATCTACCAAAAATTCTTGTATATACTAACAGTATCAAAAGTCCTATGAATCCATAAATTGAAATTGATTCTGTACGTCTGTAATCGTAAGCTGTAATCGAAATCATAATTACAAATCCGATAGAGGCCCAGATAATCTGTTTTATATATTCGTTTGTAACACGTACACCTTCAGAGTTGATACTTGAAGAATAAATAAACATAACTCCAAGTGAAACCAGAGTAAGAACAACAAGAATCAGAAGATAATCAAACATTGAAAAGAATTTATTCTTCATACTCCCCTCTCCTATTCCTGTCTTCCACGGTTGTTCGTAAGATATGAAAAGCCAAGAGCCTTTGTAGCTTCTTCACAATTTTGATTTGCAAAGATTCCCTGAATTATAATATTAGTACAATATGGAGCCCACCATTCCCATACGTTGCAGGCTTCTACAATTGTTGCAACACAAATCTGATCTTCAGGTGGTGCATCGTATGGAGCATAAGCGACAAGCCATGAGTGCCAGCTTTTATCTTCTTTTCTGCTGCTGTATGGTTCAACTTCGGCAGTACCGGTTTTACATGCAATCTGCACGATTTTATTATGCATAGGATACTGCGGTGTACCATCAGTTACAGTGTAACGCATAGCTTCCTGAATCTGTTTCCATACATCTTTATCGATTGTAGATTCTGTAAGAACCTGACGCTTTACTTCCTGAATAACTTCACCTGTAACAGGATCTCTTACTTCCTTAAGAATATGAGGCTTATAAATAATACCCTCATTACAAACCATTGCAACCATATTGGCAAGCTGCAGCGGAGTTGCTTCCATGTATCCCTGACCAATGGAGCACGACATTGTATCTCCACCAAGCCATTTTTCATGATATTTCTTTTCCTTCCATTCTGCCGTAGGAACAAGTCCAGAAACCTGGCTTGGAAGATCTATCTGCGCACTCTTACCAAAACCAAACTCACGCGCATACGAAGCAATTTTTTCAATACCAAGATAGTCACGGCCAACAGTCCAGTAATAAACGTCGCAGGATTGAGCCATGGCATTTTTCATATCAAGCCAGCCGTGTCCAGGTTCTTTAATATGACAATGGAATTTTCGTCCACCGTAAACCATTACGCCTTTACATTCAATTTTCTTGCTTGCAGGGAAAGCATTTTCCTGAAGCATTGCCGCAGACATAATGATTTTGAAAGTAGAAGCCGGCGGATAAGAAACCTGAACTGCGCGGTTCAAAAGAGGTTTAGTTGTATCATTAACAAGCTTTGCGTATTCAATTCCGGCATCATCGGAACTGAAGATATTTGAATCATAGTAAGGATAAGAAACCATTGCGAGAACTTCACCGCTTGCAGGCTTTAATACAACAGAAGCCCCTACTCTGTTTCCAAGTGCATCTTCTACCAGCTTCTGGATATCAGAATCAATTGTAAGGACGAGACTTTTACCCATTTCCGGTGGCTCAACAATAGGAGTATCAGAAATGATTCGGCCATGAACATCAACCGTCGACATTTCACGACCTTCCTTACCCTGAAGCAGAGAATCATACTGTTTTTCTATTCCGGTTTTACCAACGATACTTGTCTTTTTATATCCCTGATTGTAAAGAACAGTCATTTCGTCCTGATTGATATCACCTACATAACCTACGATATGAGACATAGAACCAGTATGCTGATAGTTTCGCATAGGTTTTGAAACCCATGAAACTCCAGGAAGATCAATCTTATTTTCAGCAATATTTGAAATTACAGTAAAAGGAACATTTGATTTTACCTGTACAGCCGAATAGGAACGACGCATATTCTTTGGAATCTTTTTATCAATATCTGTTTTACTGATTCCAAGATACTGAGCAAGTTTGAGCGTTACTGTATCATAACGGTCCTTAGGAATCTCACCAGGAGTAACATCAACCGCAAAAGAATCTGTATTAATTACGATAGGCAGCAAGGCATTACGGTCAAAGATTTCTCCTCTCTGTGCCGAAATAACTGTAATCTGACTCGAAATACGCTGAGACTGAGAGCGGTAATGTTCTCCCTGAACAATCTGCATTGAAAAAAGACGGTAAATATATGAAATAAAACAAAGAACAAGCAGTATGAGAAGAATGAAGATTTTAGCACCTTTTGTAAGCCTGTCTTCTGTATTAATCATTGTCTATTGCATCCTGTACAGATTTAACTGCAAGAGATTTTTTAAAGAAACTCAAAAATTTAAATACAAAGGGAGCAAGCAGAACGTTTTCTATGAATTCAAAAAGGAAATCATAAGAAATTAATCCTGCAACATAGATATGCACATTCGGGAATAAAAGACCTAAAAGATGTACCATCAGAGTCTTTGCAATAGTTCCGATTCCTACACAAAGCATTGGAAGAATAAAACCGGAAATAATTACGTTCTTTGCAAAGATTCCGTAAACATAACCAATTATAGTTCTGTAAAGACAGTTAAAACCAAAAGGAATACCTGTAATAAAATCCAGAAGAAGGCCGGAAATAAAGCCGGTTGTTTCTCCCACAACCTTACCGTTCAGTAAAGAAAAATAAATTGAACAGATTAAAACAAGATCCGGAACAATATAAATAAAACTGATATTTGAAAGAATGGATGATTCAATGATAACTGCACAAAGCAGGATAAAAGCACTTACAAGAATTGATTTTGTCATTTCCCCTACTCCTTGTATGCCTTTCGGTCGTTCAGCTCTTTCTGATTTACAACAACAACATTTTCAAGCCGCGCAAAGTCAATAATCGGCATAAGCTCAATATTCAAAGAAGAGTTGTAGTCCAGTGTCGTAATCTTTGAAATAGTTCCGATTGCAATATCACGCATGTAGTTATCGTTTTCTCCGGAAGTAACAACAATGTCACCATAGCTCAATTCGTCAACAACAGACTTTCGGATATACTGCATTAAAAGCGGCTGATCCTGACTTCCAAGACCATTTACAAGACCAAGGTCGCGCGAGTTCTGTATACGTGCAGAAACAATATTGTTGATATTGTAAATCGGCATAATCTGGCTGGTAAAGGTTCCAACCTGAACAACTTTACCAACGAGTCCCTGATTACCATTCTGGAAAGCAATAACCGGCATATTCTTTCTGATTCCGTTTACACTTCCCTTGTTTATTGTAAGATAGGTAAAGGCATTATCGAGATCGCGGGCAATAATCTGAGCCGGAATATTTTTTTCATCCAGAGAAACGGCAAAATCAAGCTGTTCTTTAAGACGGGCATTTTCCTTTCTGATATCAGCATTTGATCTCTGCATTTCTTCATAATTTTCAAGCTTAAGCACAAGGTCATTATAGTCTTTCTTGAGTTTGCGGAGTTCACCAACCGCATTAAAGGTATTTGCAATTCCGTCTGTTACGAAATGAACACCTTTATCGAGAGAAGAGAAAATTGAAAAACCAATCTGCTTGAAGTTTAATACAAAGCCACCGGAGCTGAATGCAAGCAGAAAGCCGCCGGCGAGAATGTAAATAATGAGAAGGAATTCAGCAAATTTAATTCTGAAAGAAAAATTCGGCTTTCTTCGCATAATACCCACCCAGAAGAAAGCTTAAATTAGTCGTTCAGACTGTCGTAGATTGTACGTTCAGAGTACATATCCTTGAACAAACCGAATGCCTTACCAGCACCAAGAGCAACACACTCAAGTGGTTTTTCAACAAGGATAACAGGAACGCCGGTTTCTTTTGAAACAAGCTTTGGAAGCTCGCGGAGCATTGAACCACCACCGGTCATTACAATACCGCGTTCAATAATATCAGAAGCAAGCTCTGGAGGAGTTTCTGAAAGTACAGATTTAATTTCTTCAACGATTTTTGTTACAGGTTCTTTGAGGGCTTCACGAACTTCAACACTGTCAATTTCGAGACGGCGTGGAAGACCAGTAATGGCATCAGTTCCCTTAAGCTCCATTTTTTCGATTGTCTTTTCTGGAGCAGCATTACCAATCTGAATCTTAAGACGTTCAGCAGCAGGCTGACCAATAATCAGGTTATGAACACTCTTTACGTGCTTTACGATTGCTTCATCGAACTTGTCTCCACCAACGCGGATTGAGTGAGTAACAACCATACCACCAAGTGAAATTACAGAGATTTCTGCAGTACCACCACCGATATCACAGATCATATGTCCGGCAGGTTCAAAAATAGGAATATCAGCACCAATTGCAGCGGCGCGGCTTTCTTCGATTACTTCAACTTCCTTTGCACCAGCTTTCATAGCAGCTTCAATAACTGCACGGCGTTCAACATCAGTTACGCAGGAAGGAATACCAATCTTCATTCTTACAGATTTGAAAATCTGATGGCGCGGAATGATTTTTGAAATGAAGTATTTAATCATTTTTTCCGTGCTATCGATATCAGCAATTACACCGTCTGCAAGAGGACGGATTGCCATAATATTTCCAGGAGTTTTGTCGAGCATTCGTTTAGCTTCGGCACCTACAGCAACAATTCTTTTTGTTCCCTTTTCAACAGCGATTACAGAAGGCTCATCAATTACGATTCCCTTGTCGCGTACATAAATTAAGGTATTACAAGTTCCTAAATCAATACCAATATCTGTTGAAAAACTATCAAAAAAACCCATCTATTTCCTCCCGGTTCTCCGTTTTTTATATTATCAATTTTCTGACATTTTCTGCAGGGCACCAGCGTGATTAACCTGTATCTTGAGCGCTTTGCGCCACTGTGAACGGGCTTTCACCATATTTCCCTGCTTCTCATATATTACACCAATTCCATAATGTGCGTCAGCAGAATTTTCGTTTTTTTTCAAAACATTCTCAAATTCTTTGAGGGCACCTTCGTAATCTTCTTTATCAATATAAATTGTACCAAGAAGATTTTCACTTTTTAATACTATATCTTCATTATCGCTGTTTTTTATGATTCTGAATAGATATTGTTCTGCGGCATTAAGTTCATTTGCTTTGTAGTACTGTTCTGCAATTGCAAGAAGAAGTGAATCCGATTCACGCACAAGAAGAGCTTCCGTAAAGGCCGCAATACTTTCCATTGTCATTCCAAGAGAGGCATAACTTAAGCCCAGATATTCAGCAATATCATCTGCCTTATAACCATTATCTTTTGCAAGCAGAAGATACTTTACAGCAAGATCTGCATAATAATGTGTTGTAATGGTATTCTTATAAAAATATGCGCGCCCCAGCATATACTGAAGCTGAGGAACCAGAGTCTTATCTGCCTCATAAAGCGCGACACGGATATTATTTATACATTCGTCGAGATAACTTTGAGCCTGCTGGGTATCAGTCTGAGACTGGGCAAGGAAAAAGCAGGCATAACTGTAATATGTGAGGGCACTGTTATTGTAAGTATCATCCTGAAGAAAAACCTTACAAAGCTCATAAACCTTCTGATAGTCATAAGAGCCCCAGGCTTCCTTTATAGTTTTTATTGTGATTCTATCCTGATGATATTTTTTGATTGAAAAGAAAGTAACGAAAGCGATAGCAGATAAAATCAGAATAACAACTGCAACACGGATTATGTTCCGCAGCAGGTTGCTTTTCTTTTTTGCGTAACTGCTGTTCTCAATATTGTAATTCGCTTTCAATTCCCCACCACTTTTACAATACTTTTATAAAAAAACAGATGGAACAATAAGCCGGGTTCTGTCTCCTGTTACCCCCCAAAAGTGAGTAACAGTACTAACCATCTATCCGCACTGAATGTTACCATTCAGCTCCAGCGATTTACCCGCAGTATTGCTCGGAATAACATAACTGCTGCTTAATCTTGCTCCGAATGAGGTTTACAAGCCAGCCCTGTTACCAGGAACTGCGGTAGTCTCTTACACTGCCTTTTCACCCTTACCCTTGCGGGCGGTACAATTTCTGTTGCACTGTCTGTCACGCACTGGGCTATGCAGAAAAACTGCAGCTGCCAGATTGTGCCCGGTTGTTACCCGGCATTCTTTCCGAAGGAGCCCGGACTTTCTCTCACCACAAACCGTTATCATCAGCGGTTTACAGCGCGGTTATATTCCATCTGTATTAATAGCAAATTAAAGGAATGAAAATTACTCTTCATCCTCTTCTTCGTCAGAATCATCATCCTCGTCTTCATCTTCATCAGACTCGTCTGAATCATCTTCATCAATTCCGTCTTCGTCATCGAACTCTGACTTTGACTCTTCGTCCTCATCCTCGTTGTACTCAGAATCTTCATCTTCAAAGTCGTCATCAAGACCTGCAAGACTTCCTGCAGCTCCAATGTCGAAGTAGTCTTCCTGCTGATCTTCGCTTACCTCTTCGTAATAAAGGATGCGGCTGCAGTAAGGACAGAAGTTGATGTCTTCACCTTCGCGAACTTCATTTGCAAAGTTTGCAGGAAGAATCATATGACAACCAGAACATACACCATTTCTTACAGAAACGATACCTTCTGAATTGCGCTGAATAATTCTCTGGAACTTAAAGAGAATTTCCTGTGCCTTAAGTTCAGCATTTTCTTCTTTTGAATAAATATTATTGATATTCTTTGTTACTTTGTCTTCCTGAACCTTAAGCTTATTGAGCTTTTCATCGTAAGAAGCAAGGTCTTTGTTCAAAGAATCACGGCTGGCATTAAGTCTGTCCATAGACTGCTTGATAGTGCCTTCAGAAGTCTTGAGGGCATCGTTAAGTTCAGCAAGTTCTTTTTCTTCTTTCTGAAGATCTTTTCTAAGCTGATCTTCAAGAACCTTAGCTTCAGCAATCTGCTTTTCCAGAGCTTCATACTCGCGGTGTGTTGTAGAGTTAGCTACACCTTTTTCTCCCTCTTCGCGGGATTTTACTGTTTCGTCGAGCTGAATTTTAAGCTGTGAAACCTTTTCCTGAGTAGCGTCGTAATTTGACTTCTGCTCAATAAATTCCTTCTGTATTTTTGCAAGAAGACCTTCCTGAATGCTAAGCTGCTTTGGAGCTTCATTCTTCTTTTCCTCAAGCTCGTATTTCTGTACGAGAATCTCCTGCAAAGATTTCAAATTCTCAAAAACTTCAGTTGTTACCATTATGGTTCCTCAAAAAAAATTATCTAGTTATTTTATAATAATTTGATGTTTTAGTCTACGGTGGTTGAGTCTGTCGAAACTACCGTAGACGGTCATTTCGACAGGCTCAATGACCACATTTTAGGTCTCGATATAATCTCTAAGACCATTAGCACGTCTTGGGTGTCGGAGTCTTCTCAAAGCCTTTGCTTCAATCTGACGGATACGTTCACGGGTTACATCGAAATAAAGACCAACTTCCTCAAGAGTAAGTGAGTAACCGTCTTCTAGACCAAAACGCATCTTAAGAACTTCTTGCTCACGTGGTGGTAGAGTGTTCAAAACAGTGCGCAGCTGTTCCTGAAGAAGAGTAAATGCAGTCTGTGTTGCTGGATTCTCAACTTCCTTATCCTCGATGAAGTCTCCAAGGATTGAATCTTCTTCCTCACCGATTGGAGTTTCAAGAGAAATTGGCTCACGGGCAACATTCTTAACCTGCTTTACGCGGGCTAATGGCCAGCCAAGCTGCTGTGCAATCTCGTCGTCGGTTGGTTCGCGGCCAAGCTTCTGCATAAGCTGACGGCTTTCGCGTACAACTTTGTTAATCTGCTCAATCATATGAACAGGAACACGGATTGTACGAGCCTGGTCAGAGATAGAACGAGTAATTGCCTGGCGGATCCACCATGTAGCATATGTAGAGAACTTAAATCCCTTGCGGTATTCAAACTTTTCTACAGCTTTAATAAGACCAATGTTTCCTTCCTGAACAAGGTCAAAGAAGTGAAGACCACGGTTTGTATATTTTTTAGCGATAGAAACAACGAGACGAAGGTTAGCGTTGATAAGGCGGTTCTTTGCCTTTTCCATCATTAAGCGGCCGTACTCAATGTCTTTAGCCATCTTAAGAATCTGCTCAACGTCGTTTTCAAATTCGTACTCGAGGCGGTGAAGCTTACGTTCGATTTTCTGAATCTGAGTGTAAATCTCGCGGATTTCATCGGCACTCATGTTCAATTCCTGCTCAAGCTTTGCAGCCTGTGAGCGGATAGAAATCTTACGGCCAAGGCTTCGAAGTTCTGAAGGATTCGAAATACGAAGTTCCTTCATCTTCTTTTCCTGCTTCTGATGATATTCTTCAATCTTTATAGTTGCTTCACGGTATTTCTGTGTAAACTTTTCAAGTTCTTCAGTCTGAATATCAACCTTCTGAAGCTCAGGTATGATTTTTTTGCGTAAATCAATAAGCTGAGGATTTTCAAAAATTGCGCTTGACTGGTCTGCTTCGAAAAGCTGCTTTTTAAGAGCCATGTACTGCTTCATTTCCGGCAGAACAGGCTTAATGTGCTCGCCGTAGAAGCTCTTGAGGCGGCGCTTATCTGCCATTTCTTCGTTGATTTCCTTACGGGTTTTGCCCGGTTCGTGGATATCGATACGAGTGAAGGCTTTCTGTGCAATGGCAAAGAACTCTGGAATCATAATTCCTGAATTCTTGATTACATCTTTTATGATATTGTTACCCTGCTCCATTGTCTTAGAAAGCTCAACTTCCTGCTCTGCAGTAAGAAGATTTTCTTTACCAATTTCGCGGAGATATAAGCGGATAGGATCATCAACGCTAGAGTCTTTATCAGAATTTACAAGACGATTTTTAGAAGCGGCAAGCTTCTTTTCTGCCTGTTCGATTTCTGCAGTTTCATCATCAGATGCGACATCATCGTCATCATCCTCAAGCATGATTCCGTCATCATCTTCATCGTCGTCAACAAGCTCATCATCTGGTACATCCTCAGCACCAATAATGTCTGTTTCAACAGGCTCTCGATTTATATCCTTAAGCTGCTTAAGAACCGGTTCCATCAATTCATCCGAATTAACGAACTCCTGTCCAAGATATTCAATTACATCATCCCATGTAATGAACCGTTTTGATTTTGCAAACTCAACGAGTTTTTCAACGGCAGCATTGCTAATAAGTGCAGCACTGCTTTTTTCGTCAATAGAAGTATTCACTTACTTTTTCCCTAAGCTTTGTACTTGCTTATCAAGTTCCAGTTTTTCGGCCAGAAGCGCATTAAGTTGATTTTGATCTTCTTGAGTTACTACAGTATATTCTTTGATTCTTTGCAATAATTTATTTCGCTGGGCATCGAGTTTGTTTCTTTTTATATAATTTACTGTATCGTCAACCACGGTACTTACTTTTTCACTCTTGTATACACCATCCGAAAGAGATCCAGTAATCAACTGAATCAGCTGTTCATTATCACAACGACTAAGGATATCCCTTATAGTAAAGATTTTTTCAACAAAGCATTCTTCCAGTACCTTGTACAACTTTCTGGCTGCCGGATTCGTAAAATCTTGTTCGGTGAGCTTAGTGCGAAGAACCTCGAATTGGTTCAAGTCGGCGGTAACAGCAATTAACCCTCTCAATTCAGCATCGAGCTTAACTTGTGTTCCCTGTTCTGTTTGATTATTATTTTGCCGGATATTCGCGCGTTCGCGGGCCTGACTACGATTATTAAAATCCCTTTTTACAGCCTCCGGTTTAAGATTATATGCCTGACATAACTGTTCGAGGCATGATTCTTTTTGAATATCTGACTGAAGTGAGTCTACATACTGAAAATATTCCAGTGCAGCTTTTGTTTTACCCTCAGGAGTGTCCATAGGGTATTTTTCACCTAGTCTAAATATCAAATAATCACTGTCTAATATAGCATTTTTAACCTGTGTCGTCAAGTTTTCGGCACCAAATTTAAGCATAATCTCTGCCGGGTCTTTTCCACCCTTCAGTCTGATGATTCTGACGGTAAGATCGTGCTCGCGGCAAAGCTTTATCGCCTTCCACGTAGCCTGCTCGCCCGCGCCATCCGAATCAAAGGAAAGATAAACAGTTCCACCGGCAACAAAGCCCGAAATCATTTTTATATGCTCTTCTGTAAGAGCTGTTCCAAGAGTAGCCACAGCATAATCAAGGCCGCACTGATGGTAGGCAATTACATCCATATTTCCTTCGCAGAAAATTATGGACTTTTTTTCGCGGATTGCATTTTTTGCAAAACTGAAACCGAACAAAGTTTCGCGCTTTTTGAACTGAGGAAGGTCACCGGAATTAAGATATTTTCGCTGAGATTCATCTGCAGGAGGAATTACACGGCCGCCAAAAGCAACAACCTGCCCTCTGCGGTTAAAAATCGGGAACATAAGGCGGTCTGAAAAGAAAGAAAAATCCGGGTACTTCTGACTAAAGAGCCCCGACTTTGCAAGAAACTCAGCACTGAAGTTTTTTCCAAGAAGGAATTTATGAAGCCATTTTCTGTCTGCAGGAGCATAGCCAAGCTTAAACTTTTCGATTGTTTCTTTTGTGAGCCCGCGTTTTGTTATATAGTCCAGGGCTTTTTTACCCTGCTCTGTTTCCATAAGAAAATAATGAAACATAGAAGCAGTTCTTTCGTAAAGTTCAATAAACTGTTCTATTTCATTTACTCTTGATGCATTCTGGTCAGGCTTATAACCATCCTGATACTTTATCTGTATTCCGGCTTTTTTCGCCAGCAGTTCAAGGGTATCCGGATAGGAAAGCTTTTCCATTTCCATAATAAAATTAACTACGTTTCCACCCTTATGACAGCCGAAACAGTGATAGAATTTTTTATCGCCGTCTACATGAAAAGAGGCTGTTTTTTCACCATGAAAGGGACAGCAGCCCCACCAGTCATTTCCACCCCGGCGTTCAAGTTTTGTATATTCGCCTACGGTAGAAATAATGTCAGTAGTATTGAGGATTGCATCTATTGTCTCATTTGAAATAAATCCGCCTGCCATTCTCAGCGTCCGCTTTTTTTAGTATAAAGGCTGTGACTTTGTATATGATCATCAAAGTTTGTGGTGAATACATGACGACCAGCCGCAGGATCTACAACCTGGAAGAAGTAATAATCAGTTTTTGGAGTTTCTGAACTGGCGCGCAAAGCAACAAGACCAGGATTTGAAATTGGTCCAGGAGGAAGGCCTGCCCATTTATAAGTGTTATATGGATTATCAATCTTTGTATCTTCTATAAGGATACGCTCTGGATGAGGTCTGCCTTCAATTTCTGTAAGAATATATTCAACTGTAGCACAGGAATAAAGCCCGATATTACGTCTAAGTCTGTTTTTGAATACGCTTGCAATCAAAGGAGCTTCATCTTCTACTCGATATTCACGTTCAACAATTGAAGCAAGAATTACAGTCTGATAAAGATCTGCATCGTTTAATTGAGCAAGACTTGGAATCTCCTTTATCTTTGCAAAGAAGTTATCAATCATGATTTTTGCAACAGATTCAGCAGACATTCCGGCTGTCAAAAAGTATGTATCTGGAAAAAGGAAGCCTTCACAAGACTCACCTTTGATTCCGTTTGAAGCAGCAAAGTTTTCATTTTTGCAGATTGAAATAAAGTCTGCTGCGGCACAAATACGGTTTTCTTCGAGCTCTGAAGCAATCTTTGAAATTGTAAGACCTTCCGGAATAGAAACTTTTATATATTCCTGCTGCCCGGAAGACAACAAAGTCTGCATCTGAGCTATATTCATCGAAGGATTTACATAGTAAATACCGCTTCTTAATACAAAGTTATCCTCATAACCGTATTCAAAAAGATATTTTTTTACAGAGGGATAGCGTGCAATATAATAAAAAAGCTTTTCACTTCTGATTAATCCCTTACTATAAAGAAGTGATGCGGCTCCAGAAACAGACATTCCGCTTGGAATTTCAATTCTGACTGATTCTGAACTTTCATTTTCTGATACCGGTGAAAGAAGATATTTTAAATATAAATAGCTCCCCAAAATTATAGCAGCAAGCAGAAATAAAATTACAGGGAAAATAATTAATTTTTTTTTCATGAATAAAATCTTTTAACCTCTTCAAGAGACATACAGTTGTAAATGGAATCTTCAAGTGTTTTATAAAGCAGCTCAAGACCTTCCGGAAGCTCTTCCTGTTTTGTCCTTAAAAATTTTGCAAGAACAAAAACCTCTTTTTTAGTGAAAGAATAATCCAAAATATTAATATCTTCGTTATCGACTATCATAAGACTATCTCTTGCGATTCCTTTGCCAGATAAATCTCAATATCCGAATGATTTATATATTGTGCATACCATCTCGCTGCTTCAAGAATCGAATTAAGCTTTTTGTCGTCATAAGCAGGTTCATGATGAAAGAGATAGACTTTTTTAATATTCCAGTAAACTGCAAAATCAATTGCATAACAGAATGAAGAATGACCCCAGTTTTCCTTACGGTAAACTTCTTCTACTGTGTACTGAGAATCTATAACGATTACATCTGCATTTCTAAAAACACCCTCGCCCGCATTTGAGTTCTGATAATCAATTGTTTTTAATTCAACATCTGTAGCATAAACAAATTTCTTGCCTTCGCTTTCAAAAGAAAAAGCATAGGAATCACCAGGATGGCGCATTTTATGCGAATTGATTTTTATTCCGTCAATCTCAAGGCTTTGATCTTCATAAATACGGTTAAATCTGATATTGGGAACTAAAGTTTTTCCTACTGAAGGTGGACTATAAGGTTCCTTTACCTGGTCGCGAAAATATTTTTCTGCATCGTCGTAATGTGAATAAACTTCAAAATGACAGTTTGGATTATATGCATGATCAAAAAACGGGAAGCCCTGAATATGATCCCAGTGAAAATGTGAAAAGAAAACGTGATATTTTTCAGGACACTTTCGGGCTTTACCAAGCGGACGAAGACCAGTTCCGCCGTCAAGAATGAAATGGGTATCGTTATTTACAATTTCTACACAGGCTGTATTTCCGCCTGCCGTACCAAAAATCCAGGAAGGAAGTGATGAAACAAATTTTGCTCTGGTTTCCGCATTTACAAGATCTTCAGGTTTTGCACGCTGAATTGCGGCCATTATCTTTGACTGAACCTGCTGCGGTGATAATGGAGTTGGAACAGAGCCTCTTACTCCCCAGAAATGGATATTCACTTTTCCCCCTCGTTATTTTTGAAATGAAATATCTTTATAATTTTACTCTAAAATGTGATTTTTTGTCAAAACATAATAGGGATAAAATGAAAATATTTTAAAATAAAAAAAAGTTCTCCACTTGGAGAACTCAATAACAGAATGGGGAGTAGAGGACTCGAACCTCTGGAGACGTTAGTCGAGGGATTTACAGTCCCTTGCAATTGCCGCTATGCGAACTCCCCATTAAAGCTGCTTGTAGGATTTGGACCCACGACCCCGAGATTACAAATCACGTGCTCTACCAGCTGAGCTAAAGCAGCATTTAATGTTTTTATATATTATAGATTTGTATTCTTTTAGTCAATATCATTCTTTGTTATTTTTTAAAATTTCTTTAAAAAACGGAAGATATTTTTTCTGAATTACATTCTTCCACAGGAATTCGTGGTGTACACTGTATGCACCGCTCTTAATCATTCTTGTAATCTGGCTAGGTCTGAGCATCTTTAACATAATGATTTCTGTAAGCTTTGCAATGAGAACGCCTGGTGTATTACTTTCGTAAAGGAAGCCTGTACGACCATCCTGAATTTTATTAAGTCCGCCGGTTTTGTGAGCAACCGGTACAGTTCCATAAACCTGAGCAATAAAATCTTCGAGTCCACAAGGTTCAAAATAACTTGGAAGAACAACAAAATCACTTACGGCTGTAGCAAGACGAACAACAGTCTGATTATAGCCGTTCATAAATGTTACTTTTCCAGGGTATTTTTCACAAAGACGAACTATGTCTATTTCGAGGCGAGGCTCTCCCTGCCCTGCAAATATGAAACGAACATCAGGGAAGTTTTCGAGAATAGCCGGTACTGCTGCGGTAAGCACTGCAATACCCTTCTGTGTTGTTATACGGCCATGGTAAGAAAAGAAAATTTCTTTTGTATATTCAGTTGAACAGTCAAGTTTTCCGTATTTCTTAATTCCAGCAGACTTAAAGTTATCTGTATTTACAATGTTCTGGATAAAGAATTTACGGCATTTGAGTTTTCCGTCCAGATCATTTTTCTCAGGTTCAAATTCAAAAGGAAGCTTTGAAGCATCTTTTGAAGCTGGATTATAACGGTCAAAATCAAAACCATTTATAATACCTTTGATTTCGATATGGCGGGCAGCAAAAATCGGAGCAAGGCCTTCTGTTGCTTCTACATTCGTAGGATCTGTAAGCTCTTTTGCATAATCTTCAGAAACTGTAGTAAGATATGCTCCGCAATTTGCAGCAACAAGGAAAGGCTCTACAGCTCTTCCGTTCATTGATTTTTCAAGAAGTGATGTTGCAAGGCCTGTGTACCAGGCAGCTTCTCCAATACTTGTAAAGCTGTGATGATAGAAAGGACCTGCATTATGAATTGTAACTACACAATTTGTTTTTTTGAAAGCCTTAGAGTTTTCAATAAAAGCCGGGAGCATGGCAGTTGAAGCATCCTGGCAATGGAGGATTTCAGGGATTTCTGAACGTGGAATTAAGGAACCGTAAGCGTTTACTGCTTTCTGCAAAAGCACATCGAGGAATAGTCCGTCGGCGTGGCCGGAACCCTTTTTGTGAGCCGGATTCTGCTTTTCTTCATTTTCTGTATAGGTATAAACTGCTTCTTTTTCTGCAAAAAGACGGTGTTTTACGAGTACTACATCAAAATTTGAAGTGCTTTTAGCTGTAGTAAAAGTAACTTTTTCTTTTCTGCCGCAAAGTTCAACCTCTACGGGACTTTCAATATCATTAAACTCAAAAAGAGAATCCAGACAGGTACACTTGTAAACCGGAATAAAAAGAGTTGTTTTGTGCTTCAAATCAGAAAATTCTTTACACAATGAAAAAGCTACATTTTTTACTCCGCCGGCTTCTGCGATTCCGGCACATTCCATGCTGACTACCCAAATCTTCATAACTCTATTATCCCCCTAAAAATGAAGGTTGTCTATAAATTTCAATATTGCCTTGACTCAGCCGTTTTTTGGTTTGGAATCAATTTTCAACCCAAAATCTGGTCGGAGTTTCTCTGCTCCGTTCAGATATACGTTATGTCGTTCCGCTCCTTCACTGACATAAGCCGTAAGAAGAGCCCTTACAACAAACTTCATTCCACCGTCAATTTTGGCTTCCTGTGAACAAAAAAGAGGAACCTGAGAAACATCTATTCCAGGATTTCCCTTTCTCAAAGCTGTTGCCGGATTTAAAACGGTTATATCATCTGTAATTGTAAACTGAAGAGAAACAATATCTTCTGCCTGAATCCCGTTTTTCGAAAACAGCTCACGGCACATAAGGCATACATTTTCAGTAATACTTTCTGCTGTATTTTCTACGCAAACAGCACCTCTGAATGCTGCAAGTCTTTTTTCCATTTACAATACCTCCGGAAGTACAGCAGGTGCATTGAGCTCTTCCGGCTGCATATTTGAAATCTTTTTATACATGTTATAATCAGGGAGCTTTGATGTATGAACAGAGAATACGATCACATCAAGCTCCGGAAAATCTTTATAAATCTGAATACCTCTGAGAATTTCTTCACGGCGGAGAGCTTCTACACGGAAGCTGGAATTTCCTTCTGCACGGCCCAGAATATAAGATGCCGCATGCTGAGCCAGAGTTCCCGCAGCACCTTCAAGATAAGTTTCCAGATCAGAATCATCAGTAATCTTATTAAGTTCCATCAGTTCAACAATTGCTTCTGGTGAAAGTGTAAGTGATATTTCAAAAGTAAAACTGTAATCAAAAAGCCCCTGTGCGTTATAAATTGAGGCATAGGCTTCGCCGGAAGGAAGAGTTCCATTAATTGTTTTCTGCGTTGTAAATGGCTTTATATGAAAGGTTTTAAGAGTTGCATTTGTTGGAAGAAGAAACTGCCAGTGCCAGGCAAACTCACCGTTAAGAACAGGCTTTTCATCAACTCCATTTGTTTTTGAAACAACAATACCAATTGTATCAGGCTTAACCTTGAATTGTGTCCATCCGGTATAAAAAACGACACCTGTGAAAACTGCAAGAATAACAACACATGCTAGAAATTTCTTCATATTCTGATTAGTATATCAGTATAGGGCAGCAACCTTCAAGTATGGTTTGTTTTCCTTTTATTTACATGAACAATAATTCAAGATTTAAATATTCAAAAAAAAGGCTCTCTAATACTCTCACCTATAAGTTTTCAATGACTTTAAATCTTGTAATTACAATTTTTTGTGTCCTTCTTATAACTCTTTATATTATTGGAAATTATCAGAATTTTCAGGATGAAAATCAAAAGTGGCTGCTTTCTATTCTTTCCTATGCAGCTATTTTTAATACACTCTTTTCAATTCTGCTTACACTTGAAACTGCCATAAAGCTTTTTACAGAAAAACACAAATTCAAAAACTTTGTAAATATGATTATGCTCATTGCATCTGCGATATTCTGTTTTTTCTGCACGGGCACTTCAAACATAATCGGATACATTAGCGGAGGGTTAAAATGAGTACAAAGAAAATTAAACTTGATTCTACCCTCATTGAATTTGGAAAAGTTTTCTCTAAGGCCGGATATAAAGCATACCTTGTTGGTGGTGCCGTACGCGATATGATTATGAATGTTCCGGCCCACGACTGGGATGTTGCAACAAATGCCACTCCTCAGGATGTAATAAAGCTTTTTAAATTTGTTGTTCCTACAGGAATTGAGCATGGAACTGTAACCGTTCATTTCAAGGGTAACGAAATTGAAGTTACAACTTTCAGAACAGAAGCAGGCTATTCAGACGGCCGCCATCCGGATTCGATAAACTATGCTGCAACAATTGAAGAAGATCTTGCTCGGCGTGATTTTACAATGAATGCCATTGCCGCATCTCTTGAAGACGGCGCAATAACAGACCCTTATGGCGGCCAGGATGATATTAAAAATAAGCTTATCCGTACTGTAGGGCTTGCTCACGAACGCTTTATGGAAGACGGACTAAGACCGGTGCGTGCCCTTCGTTTTGCTTCCAAGCTTGGTTTTAGTATAGAAAATAATACATACTCAGAAATTTTCAAAAAAGAAATCAAGGACAAAGCGGCTTCTATTTCTATTGAAAGATTCCGTGATGAGTTTGAAAAAATCATGGTTTCTCCAAAGCCTTCTCTTGGCCTCAAGCTTCTTGAAGAAACCGGCCTTCTTGATATTTTTATTCCTGAGTTCAAAGTTTGCCGCGGCTGTATACAAAGTGATTACAGAGCCTTCCACAAGTTTGATGTTCTTGATCATCTTTTTTATGCCTGTGATGGAGCTCCCGCAGATAAACTAAATGTGCGCCTTGCAGCACTTTTTCATGATATCGGAAAACCTGCGGCAAAAAAAATCATAACAGAAAAAGTTCTCGACGGAGAAAAAAACGACGGCAGCACAAAAGAAATTGAAACGATCACCTTTTACAATCACGAAGCCTTTGGCGAAAAAATTACACAAAAGCTTATGACACGCCTTAAGTTTTCTAACGATATGATTTCGAATGTATGCCACCTGGTAAAAGAACACATGTTCCATTATGAAGCAAACTGGAGTGAAGCCGCTGTACGCCGTTTTATTATCCGGGTAAAGCCTGAATGTCTGGAAGATTTATACGACCTCAGAATTGCTGATATGTATGGGATGTACAACGAAAAAGTAGACCTCAGATACAGCGCAAGTGTAAAACTTCTTCTGGAGCTTAAGGCTCGCGTAGAAAAAGAGCTTTCAAAAAAGACAGCACTTTCTCTAAAATCACTTGCAGTAAACGGACGTGACCTTATGCAGCTTGGCATTCCTGCAGGAAAAGAACTTGGCCGCATTCTCAATGAACTTCTGGAATGTGTAATCGAAGATCCTGCAATGAACGATAAAGAAAGGCTTATAGAAACTGCAAAAAAAATCTTTTATAATAAATAGGTATGCAGACAAACAGTATTCAGGAAGACAGCAACTCTTTTTTAGCTTCCCTTAATCAGGAGCAGCTCGAAGCCGTAACAACAACAGAAGGTTACGTTCGTGTAATTGCCGGAGCTGGTTCTGGAAAAACCCGGGCACTCACCTACCGCTTTGCCTACCTTGTAAATCAAATTGGAATACTGCCGTCTCACATCCTCTGCGTAACCTTCACAAATAAAGCCGCCGCTGAGATGCGAAAGCGAATCCGGGAACTTACCGGAGACAATGATACAGGCTACGTCTCGACCTTCCACGGCTTTTGTGTAAGCGTTCTTCAGGAGGACTCAAACGCCGTTTCTTACCCAAAGAGTTTTCTGGTTCTCGACAATTCCGACATTAACGCGATGCTGCAGATAATTTATGAAGAACGCGGACTCACCCTCCGGCAAATGACTTTTTCACACGCCCGCGACATGATAGAAATCCGAAAGATTTTTAAGGAACCGCATTACTACGAAGACCTCATCACAATGCCGCTGGAGCAGATACATCAGAAATATCTTACCGCAACAAAACCCGACGACATAATTTTTTACGGTTATCTTTATCAGGAAAAAAAATGTTTCGGCCTCGACTACAATGACCTGCTCAAATTCGTGCTCTACATCTTCCAGACAAACGAAGCCATCCGCCTCAAATGGCAGGAGCGCCTTGAGTATATAATGATAGACGAGTTTCAGGATATTGACCTTATTCAGTATGAGGTAATGAAGGCTCTCTGCCCTTACCATAATAACCTTTTCGTTGTAGGAGATCCTGACCAGACAATTTACACCTGGCGCGGTGCAGATATCCGCTATCTTCTTGAGTTCGACAAAAAATTCCCTGGCGTGCGCACCATCATGATGAACCGTAACTATCGAAGTACAAAGCCGATTCTCGATGCAGCAAACAGTCTGATCGGAAAGAACAAAGGGAGAATTAAAAAGGATTTAGTTAAAGGGGAAAGCCTTCCCCTCGCTCCAACCGCTGACGCGTTTTCCGCTACCCCTTCTCCTAGGGGCTCTGCCCCTAAGACCCCGGGTAATTCCCCGCGAGTTTGCGAAGCAAACTCGATAGTGAGCGAAAGCGAACGAACAACGCCCCCGCTGCCACTTTATTACCACGCTGCCTCTGCCGAAGACGAAGCCGAATACATCTTAAAAAAAGTGCGTGAGTTGTCTGAGGCAGGCTTCGCTCTCAGCGACATAGCAATACTTTACCGTGCCCATTTTATAAGCCGCCCGATAGAAGAAGTTTTCCAACGTGAAAAATTACCCTACACACTCAATTCAGGAGTACCTTTTTTTGACCGCGCAGAAATCAAAGACGCACTTTCCTATCTTCGCATGATAGCCTACAAAGATGACCTTTCTTTTTTACGAACTGTAAATCAGCCGAAAAGAAATGTCGGTGAACGTCGTATAAAGGCTCTTAAAGAGTATGTTGAGACTAACGGCGGCACGCTTTACGAGGCTCTCAAACTTATGGTGGGTGATCCTCTTTTTGCAAACACAACCGCACAAAAATATATTGACCTTATAGAAAGCTTTTCTGTTACCTATCCGGGCCGACAGATTTCAGAAGTTTTCAGTCACATCATGAATGAAAGTGGATACGAGCTGGCGCTTAGAACTGAGGGAAGTCAGGAAAGACTCGACAATCTTGCAGAACTCAAGCAATCAATTTATGAATATGAAACTTCCTGCGGTGAAGAATGTACGCTTGAAAATTATCTGGCACATGCAGCCCTTTACACAAATGCAGATATTGAAAACTCCAAGAATGCCATCCGCCTTATGACTGTTCACACTGCAAAAGGTCTTGAGTTCCCGGTTGTCTTTATTGCAGGCTTAAACGAAAACACTTTCCCAAGCAAAAAAACAGACACCCTCGAAGCAATGGAAGAAGAGCGCCGCCTTGCCTTTGTTGCTGTTACACGAGCACAAAAGCTTTTGTACCTTACAGAAGCAGAAGGCTTTTCTCAGGTAACAGGCGGCCGCTACCCTTCACGTTTTATTTTTGATATAGACAGGCCGCTTCTTAATTATGAAGTTGAACTTTCTCCTCAGCTCCTTGCAAAAACAAGGCTTTACGTTCAGGAAAGCGAAACAAAACTGCAAAAAAAATCCGAGCTCGCAGGCCTCGAAAAAGGAGATACCGTTGAGCACGGAATTCTTGGTCGTGGTATCGTCTTAGAAATTGATGAGTTAGCAGGCACTTACACAATTCAATTTGAAAAAACAGCAACGCCAAGAAAGATGTCTTTCAAGGCGCCGCTTAAAAAAGCCTAAGCATAGTACTGCGCCTGGGCGTTCCAGAGCTCGCTGTAAAGCCCGCCGTTGGCCATCAATTTATCGTGGCTTCCCTGCTCTACAATTTTTCCTTCATCAAACACAATTATGTTGTCACAGAAACGGCAGCTGCTCATACGGTGGCTTATGTAAAGCGAAGTCTTTCCTTCAACCATCTGGTCAAAGCGCTGATAGATATCGTATTCTGCAACCGGGTCCAGAGCAGAGGTCGGTTCGTCCATGATTACGAAAGGTGCGTCCTTGTAAAGGGAGCGTGCAATTGCAATCTTCTGAGCCTCACCACCGCTTATCTCAACACCGTCTTCATCATCATACTGATAAAGCGGAGTATCCAGCCCCTTCTCCATTTTTGCAAAGCGTTCTCCAAAGCCTGCATCCTCCAAACATTTTTTTGCACGTTCGCGATCGTACTCATAACTGCCGGAAACATTTTCTCCAAGCGGGAAGCTGAAGAGATTGAAATCCTGGAAAACAATTGCAAAAAGTTTTGCATATTCATCGTTATCGTAATAGCGGATATCTACACCGTTGAGCAGGATCTGACCTTCCGTCGGTTCATAAAGTCGACAAAGAAGTTTTATAAACGTAGTCTTTCCTGCACCATTTTTTCCAACCACTGCGTTTTTTGTTCCAAGTGTAATCTTTTGATTTACATGACGTAAAGCCCAGGTTTCAGAATTTGCATACTTAAAGGAAACATCACGGAATTCAATTTCAAAAACATTGTCATCACGTTTTTCTGTTGGAATTGTTCCGTCGTAACGCTTATTCTGAATCTTCATATAATCATAGAAGAAGGAAAGGTATCGGCTTTGCATTTTAAGGTTTACAAAGTTACTTGAAATTCCTGTAATGCTTTCTACAAGCTTAGTGTAGCTTGCAACATACATAATACACTTACCGGTACTTATCAAACCAAATACAGCCTTAAGACCAACATAGATATAGCTTGCAAGCTGCATAAAGCACTGAGAAAGAACCGGCACAATAGCAACCTTAAGATCTTTGTTTATCCAGGCATTGCCTTCTTCTTCAAGTTTATCGTTTGTCTCCTGAACTCTTTTCGTCATGAGCTTTTGCATTTTGTAAAGACGGATATACTTACCGATTGAGTAATCAAAAATCAGGTTTAACCAGTAACCAAAATATCTGTTATAGGAAACGTTCTTTTCAAAAAACTCCATCTGAAGCTGAGAAGATTTTTTGTTTGTCTTGTAGGACATAAATACATGTACCGCAAGCACAAGCACCATAATACTGAAGCTGTACCACTTATTTAAGAAAAAGCCTAAGCCGCTCAGAGTGTCAGGCTCTGACATTGTATGCGGAATAAAAAGCGGAATAATAAGCACAAGGGAATAAACAATGGTTGCAACCTTTTCAATCAGGCCTGCAAGGTTATCAATAAAGAGTCTGATATCTCCACCGGCTGTCATTCCATCCTTGGCCTTTTTATACATATCAAGGGTCTCGTGCTTTTCGAGGATATCAAAATCAAGATCCATAGTTTTGTCCACGAGCATCTTATTTATCTTTTGAGTAAGCTCATGCTTCTTTACCCAGTTGATTAATTCGAGTCCCCAGCGTATAAGCACCAGCACCGAATCAAGACAAATCATTATTATTACATTTTTGAAAATTGATTCAAAAGAGTCGAGTCTGAAAAGACCATCCAGAATCTGGCTGGAAAAATAAATTGTAACGAAAGGCTGGCCTGCAGCAATCAGTTTTACAATAAAGACAAAAGTTATATAGCCGGGAACAATGCGGTGAGTAAGATTCAAAACTTTTGAAACTGTTCCGTGCATTTTTTCTTTAGTTTTCATTTGATGCCTCCTCTTCTGATGTTTCTTCTTTGTAGTAATGTGACTGAATATCAAAAATCTCACGATATTTGCCGCCTTTTTTCATCAGCTGATCGTGGCTTCCTTCTTCCACAATCTGACCTCCATCCAGAAATAAAATGCGGTCGCAGAACTTTGTACTTGCAAGTCTGTGCGAAATAAATACAGCTGTTTTTTTATCTGCCATCTGGTTATATTCTTCGTAGATGCGGCTCTCTGCAATCGGATCAAGGGCAGAAGTTGGTTCATCAAGAATAAGCATGGGGCCATCCTTGTACATTGCCTTTGCAAGAAGAAGCTTTTGAGTTTCACCACCGGAAAGCACAACTCCTTTTTCATCGAGAGTCTGTGTGATATAAGTTTCTTCTTTTTTGCTAAGCGTATTTACCTTTGCAAGAAGGCCTGCCTTTTCAAGACTGTCGTGAAGCTTCTTATGGTCAACGTTCTCCGGTTCACAGCCGCAGACATTCTCTGCAATAGAAAGAGCAATCGGAGATGTGTCCTGGAAAAGTACGCTAATCATATCCTGATATTTTTCTACACCAATATCATTTATGCTTTTATTGTCAATGAGAATCTCACCACTTGTCGGAGGATAAAGGCCGCACAGAAGTTTTACGATTGTTGTTTTGCCGGCACCGTTATTTCCAACTAAGGCAATTTTTTCATCAGCTTTAATTTTGAAGCTGACATTTTTGAGTACAGGCTTGTCGCTTCCCTCATATGTAAAGCTCACGTTACGGAATTCGATGGATGGTGCTTCACTACTGCTACTTACATTTACATCGTTATGCACAAACACATCCTTCTGCTTCATAAATTCATGATAATCATTGAACTGATGACTCGCATCCCGCAGATTCGCAAAATGCAGGGAAACATCATAAATATAAAATGAAAAGCCTGCTATGATACCAAGGTAGATGGTAAAGGTTGCCGCATCAATCTGCCCCGTAAGCACCTTATGAATCAAAAGAGTATAGGCAAGCCAGTCACGAGTACAATTAAAAGCAGTATCAGAAATTGTCGGGTAATACCATCTGAGCTGATAGTTATAGCGGAACTTTTTGTAAATACGTATCATAGAATCAAAATGGTGGTCAAAAAGTTTTTTAAGGCCAAATATTCTGATATCTTTACCGGCACTGATATTCATACTGTTACGTTCATAATATTGCATCTTACGCCAGGGCTCCGAAAAGCTTTCGCGGTGACTGTCACCATATTTTACAGCATGATTACGAATCAAAACGTCAGCTACAAACATACCTAAGGTTATCGAAAGAATCCTCCAGTCCAGAATAAAAATTACTGTACCATAACTGAAAATGCCAAGAATAATTACAATAAACTCAAGAGTAAGTGTAGAAACGCGCTCAGCACCTTCATAATTTCCGTTAACCCCCTGAATACCCTTACCCATAATTTTCTGTTTAGGTTGAGGTTCAATATTGAGGTAATCAGTGTTTATAGCCTTTTTAATAAAGTCCAGCATAAAAACACTGATTCTGGTGTAAGTATGCTTAAGCTGCATTTTCTTTTCGCAGAAGATTTTTATTCCGGAAAAGACACACATAGAGAGAACGGTAATTCCGATATAATTCAAAAATACCTTTACACTGCCGCTTGTAATTCCTTTAATTGCCATAGCGGGAATGAGTGTATTAATAAAAGGCAGAGAAACGGAAATCACGATATAAATCAGCACAAGAGGGATTGCTGCGGGATACCGTTTAAACATAGCCTTGTAAACAATAAACGCATTCTTAAAAATACTGTTGCGCTTTGTTTTTTCTGCGTTCTTCATAGAACCCCCATAATTTTAGAATGTGTGAAATATATCATGAAAAATCACCAGACTAAGGGCTGGTACACGAATTGTAAATTATCGTGCATGAAATGTTAAAGAGGGAGCAGCACTTCGGTAGCGAAAATTCCTGGTTCATTTTTGCGGTTTACGTAGCCGTCATATTTTTCTGCGAGCTTGTCTATTCGGCGAAGGCCGAAGCCGTGTTCGCCCAATTTACTGGTCACAAGTTCGCTTAGGCGGCGGCGTTTCTTTTCGCAGGTCGAGTTAGAAACAGAAATATAAAGCTGACTTTTAAAAAGACCAATATAAACCCGAATAAATCTCTGCGAAAGAGCTTCCTTGTTTTTAGCACAGCAGGAAATCTTTTCACAGGCTTCAATTGCATTGTCCATAAGATTTCCTACGATAGCACACAAATGCACATCCGAAATCTTCAAATCGGAAGGCACTTTAGCAGTACAGTTCACCTCAATATTATTTTTCCGTGCAATCGAAACCTTAGAACTTAATATGGCATCAAGGCCAACGTTTCCTGTACGAATGGCAATATCAATACTATCAAGATCTTTTTCGAGGTTGTCTAAATATTCCGACAACTCTTCTTTTTTCCCCATCTCAAGCATCGCCTTAATTGACTGCATATGATTATGATAATCGTGGCGCCAGGCTCTCATTGTCTGATAGATATTCTGAACCTCATCGCGCTGTTTTTTGATAACTGAATCCTGAAAATCAGATAATTGATTTTCGTATTTTTTTTTGAGAAATAAAATTGTCAGACATACAGCTGCAATAATACAGACAGTACAAATAAGAATTAACTTTATTACATCAATCATATTTTCATTATACTAAATAGCCTGCCTCGTCGCTACGCTTTAAAAAACTCAATAAAGGCTTCGTTTAACTCTTTATAAACACCCCGCGCCACCGGCAGCCTTTCACCGTCATCAAGCAGGCAATCTGTACGGGTTATTCTTTCAACGTGACGAAGATTCACAAGAAGACCTCTCCGCAGACAGAAAAAGCCTTTATCCTCAAAGGAAGTAACCGTCTCAGAAAAACCAGCCTTCCATTCCCTCTCAAAATCAATTCCTTTAAGATGAACGTAATGCCCACAGGCTTCAATATAAACAATTTTTTCAAAGGGAATTCGTTCTACATCCGCGCCCTGACCAAGCACAAAATAGTTTTCAGATTTTTTTGACCGCTCAGCCCATACATTATCCAGAAGACTGTTCAAAACCTCAGCTTTAACAGGCTTTAAAATATAACGCACAGCTCCAACCTCATAGCCCTCGATTGCATAATCAGGAACTCCGGTAATAAAAATTATTACGGCATCACAGCCACGGGCCCGCAGCTTTTTAGCCAACTCCATTCCGTTCATATTTTTCATCTGAATATCAAAAATCAAAACATCGTAAGGAGCTTTATCTTCACTTTCAAAAAGAAACTGTTCTGAAGAAATATAAGTATCCAGCTCAAATGCACCATTACACAAGGGGCCGGCGGCCCAGTTTTTTACAAGAGAACTTTCAAAATCAAGAATAACTTTTTCATCTTCGCAAATCGCTATGCGGAACATAATTTGATTATAATTAATCCTCAATTTGTCTGCAATTTCAATCAATAAAAAATAACATATTGTTTTAAGTTTTCTTTTTTCTTTATTAATATATTTAATCATGTTATACTTAGTTAAACGATTCATTTATTGGGAGAGAAACGAATTTGTATTATTCAAGCATAGGCTTTCTTGCACTCTTGATACTTCTTATTACGAATTACGATGTCTTAAAAATCTCCAGCAAAAAAGATCTTACCCCTGCGTTATCTGCTTATAAATTCTTTTTAATCAGCGTAATTGTTTTTTATCTTGCCGATATTCTATGGGGTCTTTTTTATTCTCTGAAAATCCGGCCTCTTGAATATATAGACACAAACCTCTTTTTTATAACAATGATGCTTTCCGTTTTTTTATGGATAAAATATGTAATTTCTTATCTGAATGAAAAAAATTTGTTTTCTAAGATTCTTTATTATGTTGGAGCCGGTATTTTTGTTTTTGAAATTATAGTTTTAATCATAAATATCTTTTTGCCCGTTGTATTTTATTTTGATGAAGAAGGTATTTACCATACAAGCAAGGTAAGATTTTTTAATCTTATAATTCAGCTCTTTCTCTTTTTTGCAACAACTGTTCATATGTTAATAAGCACATCAAAAAAACAAAATATATCAAAAACAAGACATCACGCTGTTGGCTTTTTTGGTTTTGCAATGACTATCTTTATTGCACTTCAGGCTAAATATCCTTTCATGCCTTTCTATGCAATGGGATTAATGCTCGGTTTGTGTCTGCTTCATACTTTTGTTGTAGAAGATGAAAAAGAAGAACGAAGAAAGCTGCTGGAAAGCTTAATTCGAAAAGAAGAACTTCATGAAAAAGAACTTGGTGTCGCACGTTATATGGCTTATACAGACCCTCTCACCGGTGTAAAAAATAAAGCCGCCTATATTGATGATGTCGGGTTAATTGAAAAGGCTATTGCCGAAGAAACCTTACAGGAACTCGGAGTTATCTTCTTTGATTTAAATGGATTAAAGATAATTAATGATACTCAGGGACATGAAAAAGGTGATGAATATATAAAAGCTGCCTGCAGAATAATCTGTCAGCATTTTAAGCGCAGCCCTGTATATAGAATTGGTGGCGATGAGTTTGTAGCAATTCTTAAGGGTGAAGATTATTCAAACCGCAAAAGCTTAATCGAAGCCTTTACAAAGTTCATTCAGGAAGAAAAGACTAAAGGCGGTGTAATAATTGCCAGCGGATTTTCAGAATATCATAAAGCTCGTGACGGAAGTTTTATGCGTGTTTTTGAACGGGCAGATAAAAACATGTATAAATGTAAAAAGCAGTTAAAAGAAAAATAAACTTCTCCGCAAAAAAAAAAAAGACAGCCACGATTGACTGTCTTTTTTTCCGGATTTTCTAAATCACCATATTCATTCGCTCTCTTACTTCTTCGAGAGTTTTAATACCAATTTCGCGGGCCTTTGCGGCACCATCAAGCAATACCTTTCTGATATAAGCAGGATCTGCTTCAAGACGGGCACGTTCCTGGCGTAATGGACGGAGCTTTTCGTTCAAAGCTTCTGTAAGAGTATTCTTAAGCATTCCGCCGCCACCGTCACCAATACGTGCAGCAATAGCAGTTGGCTCTTCACCAGTACAAAGGCTGATAAGCATAAGAAGATTTGCAACCTCTGGACGGTTTACAGGATCATAAGTGATGTTGCGGTCCTGGTCTGTCTTTGCCTTTTTGATGAGCTTTGCAGTTTCATCTTCTGTAGCTGAAAGCATTACGGCATTTCCGCGACTCTTAGACATTTTCTGTCCGCCGTCGAGACCGAGAATCATTGGAGTCTTAGAAAGCAGTGCCTGTGGCTCTGGGAATACAGGTTCCTTACCCATATCTGTACAGAACTTTTTATTGAAGCGGCTTGCGATTGTACGAGTCATTTCAAGATGTGGAAGCTGGTCTTTTCCTACAGGAACAACATTTCCCTTGCAGAAAAGAATATCGCAGGCCTGGTGAACAGGATATGTATACATTCCGGCATTTACATTTTTAAGGCCTGCAGATTCAATTTCTTCTTTTACAGTAGGATTGCGGGAAAGCTCAGCGTTGCTTACAAGCGTAAGGAAAGGAATCATAAGCTGATTACACTCAGGCACATAGCTGTGAGGGTAAATAATTACATCCTGCTTTTCAGGATTTATTCCTGCAGCAAGATAGTCGATTACAAGCTGCTTTGTATTCTGGCTGATTTTATCAAAGGCATCGTGGTCTGTAAGAACCTGATAATCAGCAATAAGAATCATAGTAGGTACACCAAGATTTGCAAGGCGAACACGATTCTGAAGGGAACCAAAATAGTGTCCGATATGGAGCAAACCAGTAGGACGGTCGCCTGTAAGTACGCGGTATTTTTTAGGATTTTTAATCAAATCTTCTTCGATTTTCTTACTGCGCTCAACAGCAGCCTCGAAACTCTTATTTATGTCTGTGTACTGAATTTCTTCACTCATTTTGTTATCCTTATTCACAAATTATATTATAGTTATTATAAAGAGAAACAGACATTATATCAATAAAGCTGTTCTATAAAAAAAAGCTAATAGCTAATAGCTATTAGCTATTAGCTATTAGCTATTAGCTTTTTTAGATTGCTTCGTCTTCGACTCGCAATGACGATGGATTTTGACTTAACCTTATATTCTGATTATAATAAAATCGTGAATGCAATTGACGTGTTTCAGGATTGGTTAAACGATTACCTGAATTTTGAACATAACCCCAAAAAAGAAATCTTCTGGCTCGACACCATTGATTATTTATGCAAGCGGTTTGATAACCCACAGGATTATGCCCCATGTATTCACGTTGCAGGTTCAAAAGGAAAAGGTTCTGTTTCCCGCATGATTTCCTGCATTCTCGAAGAAGCTGGTTACAAAGTCGGTCTTTACACTTCCCCACATATTACAGATTTTCGCGAACGAATATGCACTCCAACGGGATTCTTTTCAGAGGAAATTTACGCAAAAACAGTAAAGGAGCTCATGCCTAACATAGATTCCATTATTCCAGAGAATCTTCCGGCAGAACGCCCTCTTACCTGGTTTGAACTGGTAACACTTTTTGCCTTCCTTACCTTCAGAAATGCAGAAGTAGACTGGTCTGTTTATGAAGTTGGACTTGGCGGCCGCTTAGACGCAACAAATGTAATCCGACCAAAGCTCTGCTGTATTACTCCTATTGAACTTGAACACACAGAGTTTCTTGGCGACACTCTCGAAAAAATTGCAGCAGAAAAAGCCGGAATCATAAAAAACTGTACACCGGTAATTTTTGCACACCAGCAGACAGAATCAGTAAAAATCGTACTTCGTGAAAAGGCAATTACTCGTCATGCCCCTTATTATTTTGTAGAAGATTTAATTCACAATGCTTATTATCACTTTAATGATGAGCCTAAAAAAATGACGGTTCATTTTGAAAGTGAACTTTTTAACCGCCCGATTCAAACAAACATGCAGCTGCTAGGAAAAGCTCAGGCGCAGAATGCCGCTATGGCTGCTATTGCAATCAAAAAGCTCATGCCAAATCTTGATGAAGAGATTATAGAGCGCGGACTTGCCAAGGCAAAGCTTCCGGGACGTTTTGAAATAATAGAAAATGTAAAGGGTTATTCAGAGATTCCTGCCTTGATTCTTGACGGCGCGCATACCTTAAACAGTATCCGTCTCACAATCGACACCCTGAACAAGCTTTATAGTGAAAGTAAAGTTTCATTGCTTTTCGCCTGCGCCGCAGACAAAGATGTAAAAGACATCTCAATGCTCTTCCGATATCGTTTTGAACACGTATACGTTACCCGTCCGGGCGAAAAAAAGCAGTCAGACTTAAATGCAGAAATCGAAGCCTTTACACACGCAGAAATCAAATTCACTGCAGATGCAGACTATAAAATGATGATAAAAAAAGCCTTCGAAGAATCAGCAGCGAGCGGTAATGTACTGCTGGTAACCGGCTCTTTCTATCTTGTTTCTGAAGTTAAAGAATTTCTCGGCGCACTCTCTTGCTAAGTGCCGTCAAAACCTCATACGAAATTGTATTTCCAAGCTTTGCCAGGTCTTCCGCGGTATTCAATGCCCCGCTTTCCTTTGGCCCAAAAACTACAACTCTATCCCAAACCTTTACATCAGGATTATCTTTTCCAATTTCTACCATGCACTGATCCATGCAGATTCTTCCGCGAACCGGGTAATTCTTTCCGTTAATCGTAACTTCAAGTCCCGGTGAAAAACGACGGAGTAAGCCATCTGCATAACCAATAGGCAGAACCGCAATATCAGTATCATGGTCTGCAATCCAGGTGCGTCCATACGAAACAGATTTACCGGCAGGGAATCTTCTGATTGCAACAACCTTTGTTTCAAGGCCAAGAACAGGCTTTATATCAAAATTGCGTCCAGTTTTTTCAAGATATTCCTTTGTAATTTCATCCGGATAGTAGCCGTATGTAATGATTCCAGGGCGTACCATATCAAACTGCATCTCTTCATCATTTAAAAGAGCTGCAGAAGCCCCGCAGGAACAGATTCCAGGTTCAATTCCCTTTTCTTTTACACCGGCTACTGCTTTCTTAAAAGCTTCAAACTGTTCTTTTGTAAAATCAATATTTTCTGGGCTCAGACTGTCTGAAACAGCAAAATGAGTACACATTCCGCCAAGCTTAAGCCCGCTTTTTTCAATCAGAACCGCCTGATCTCCTGCTTCTTCCGGATAGCAGCCTATTCTTCCCATTCCGGTATCAACTGCAAGGTGAACCTTATAATCAGCATAGCCCTCGCGTTTTGCGGTCTCACCAATTAACTTAATGTAATCCTCACCAAAAACAAGAGGAGTGATTTTATATTCAAAAAGAGCCGGCATTTCCGGAGGAGTACAAAGACTCAAAAGAAGAATCCCGCATTTTATGCCGTTATCGCGAAGTTCAATTCCCTCTTCTACAGTTGCAACGGCAACAAAAGCGGCTCCTACCTTTTCTGCAATCTGTGCTGTAAGAACTGCATTATGACCATAACCGTCTGCCTTTACGGCAACGCAAAGTTTTACATCTTTTTTAACGTATTTTCTGATTTGATTTAGATTATATTCAAGATTATCTTTATAAATTACTGCTTTAGTACAGCGTTCCATAATCCCCACCACTTCCTTTATAACGTATAATTATACAATTTATAGTAAATTTTCGGCAATATGTTATTGTAAAAAAAGCCTATAAATAATATAATTAACTATTAAATCAAAAGAATAGAGAGTGTAAATTTTTTAAATGAAAAGAATTAAAATCGTTTTACTTAGCTTAATTTCAATCAATTTACTGGCAGCTTGTGCAACAACAACAGTTGAACCACAATCAAAAACAACTTCAAAACCTAAAACATCATCCAGAGAAATAGAAAATAAAAAAGAAACTGCAGAAGATATTTTCATCAAATCACTTGAAGGTATTTCAATTACAAAGCTTTCTTCACCAAAAGAGATTTCAAAAGGCAGAAGTTTTTCTGAACCATTCGTATTTTCAGCAAAAAAAGCTGATGGTTCTGCTTTAGAAGGCTTTGCACTTACCCTTGAATATCCTGTTTCAAAATCACTTGAAGGAATCAGCTTCGAAAAAATGGATTTTATAACAGATGCTGAAGGAAATATTTATTTTACTCCACAGCAGCCATCTTTTGCAGTAAAAACAAAAGTAAGCGTTTATCCTACTCCGGTAAGTGACGATGCATCTCTTCCTGAAAGATTAAAGCCATATACTGCTTCTGCAGACTGGAAGGTAAAATCTGATATAGCTTCTAAAGGTGCGGTTCTTTTTATCTGGGATTATAACGAAAAAGATCGTCCTGTAAATAATTCCTATAATATTCAGGCAGAATTCCGTGGCCGTGGTATCACAATGGTTGGAAACGGTCCTGTAAACGAAACTTCTTACATCGGAAAACCTAAAGCCCTTTACAAAGATACTTATGATATTATCGGTGGAACACAGTATGGATATTTGATTTACGGTACAATCAAATTCGAACAGCCGGTTACAGAAAATGAAGATGGAAGCGGATATTTCTGCCTTCTTAAAGCAGAAATCGAAGCCGTAAGCATGAAAAACGGCAGCAAAATCTATTCTTCAGTAATTACTTATGAATCAAAAGGTAAAAACTGGAACGAATGCGTTTCAAAAGGAAAAGATAAACTTTCACAGCTTGTTGTAGATGATTTAATTTACGGTTTATAACAGCTTAAGGATGGAATTATGATTTATACAGATACAAGAGACAGCAGCGTAAAAGCAGATTTTAAAACTGCCGTAATGGGCGGAATGAACCAGGCAACCGGCGGACTTTATATTCCTGTTGAGTTTCCAAAACTTGACAATTCTCTTTTAAATAAAGACCCGGCTCCAAGCTTCCGTGATGTTGCCTTTAATATGGCAAAGCCTTATGTTGAAGGCGAAATCCCGGATAATGACCTGGCTGCCATCATTGCAGATGCTTATCCTTTCCAGCCAAAGGTTGTTCCGGCTGATGCTATTTCTTACATCATGGAACTCTTCCATGGTCCAACCTGTGCTTTTAAAGACTTCGGTGCCCGCTTTATGGCCCGCACAATGTCTTATTTCAACCGCAATGAAGACACACCACTCCACATTTTAGTTGCAACTTCAGGTGATACTGGTTCTGCTGTAGGAAGCGCTTTCCATGGTGTTCCAGGTCTTGATGTTACAATTCTTTATCCTGATGGAAAGATTTCTCCTCTCCAGGAAAAACAGCTTTCTACCTTCACAGGCAACGTTCGTGCCCTCAAGGTAAAAGGTACATTTGATGACTGCCAGAAGCTTGTAAAAACAGCCTTTACAGATAATGAACTTCGCGGTAAACTCCGCCTTTCTTCTGCAAACTCAATCAACATTGCCCGTCTTTTGCCACAGAGTTTCTACTATATGTACTCTGCTCTTACAGTTCGCAACCGCTCTGCAATGGACAATAAGATTCAGAATCCTGCAATCATTATGGTTGTTCCAAGCGGAAACTTTGGTAACCTTACTTCAGGCTTGATAGCCCGCGAAATGGGAGCCCCAATTGCAGGTTTTGTTGCTGCAACAAACACAAATAAGACAATTCCAGACTGGATTGCGACCGGCGACTACAATGCCCGCCCTTCAGTTGAAACATACGCAAACGCTATGGACGTAGGTGCCCCAAGTAACTACGAACGCATTAAGGCTATGTATACTCTCGATCAGGTCCGTGAGCTTTTTGCTTCTTACTGGCTTGATAACGACGGAATTAAAGCTGCAATCAAGAGCTGCAATGATAAAACAGGCTACATTATTGATCCACACGGAGCAATCGGCTGGCAGGCCTGGGATGATATCAGAAGCGGTGCAATGGAAAAACTCATTGCAGGCCAGAAGAATGACTGGAATAAGCCAGGTCTCACACCAAATGTTCCTTCATGGGGTTCAAAGGTTGTTGATAAAAAGGCTGTCGGTGTAATTCTTGAAACAGCAAGCCCTGCTAAGTTCGGCCAGATTGTAACAGACGCAATCGGTAAGGAACCTCCTATGCCGGATCGCCTCGAAGCAGTTATGCGTCTCCCAGACAACGCAATTCCAATGGAAAATGATTATAATCAGTTTAAGGACTGGTTGATTGCTAATCTGTAGAAAATGAAAAAAGCGGTGAGTTACATCACCGCTTTTTTTTATCTCTCAATAAGTCCCTTTTCAACAAGCTTATCAAGAATTATATTTTCGATTTCTTCCGGAGTCTTTTCGTTTACATCAATTATAAGATCGCAGAAAGCGTAATCGTTGTTGTCTATGCCGTAGAATTCCTTGTAACGGCGGGTATCTTCGCTGTCGCGCATGGCAGTAAAGTCTTTAATCTGCTGTAAGTCGCCGCCTTCGCGGTTAAAAACACGGCGGGCGCGGGTATCGTCACTTGCAAGAAGGTAAACTTTAAGATCTGCTTCCTTGAGCATCCAGATTGCAAGGCGGCTTCCGAGAACACAAGGCTCTGCAAGTGCCAGCTCAACCTGATGCTTATCTACGTATTTATCGTAAGAATCATCAGTTTTAGCAGCTTCAATAACCTCAGCCAGAGTCATACCTTTTTCTGCCGCAAGCTGGCGGAAGGTATAGTTAATAAGTGTAACTCCAAGAGTTTTCGCAAGCATTCCGCTTACTGTTGTATTTCCGCAGCCAGATTTTCCACTGATTGCAACTCTGATTTCTTTGTTCAGTTTCATATTGAATTCCTTATTAAAGAATTATTGATAAATTAAAACTCCTGACCTTCAGGATTTTCACCATCATTAATTGTGATTTCTACGATATCAAAGAACGGAAGGTCCTGATAATTAATTGAGTATGAACATTTTCCAAAATCTTCAGGCAAAGCAATACCTATATAGGAATTTTTCTTTAAATCCATACTGCAGGAATCAGAATCTCCAGTTTCCTTCAGGTAAAAAACACCAAGAGTTCCCTGAATAATAAACTTTTCATCTTTCTGTTTAAGTGAATAAACCTTGCAGTCAAAATCAGATTTGCTTGTATTATTTACAATCCTCATCTGATTATAACTTCTTTCTGGTCCTTCAATTTTGATTTTTAAGTTTTCAGCGGTAACACTAAAAACAGTAAGCAAAGTAATAAGTGCAATTAAAAGTGTTTTTTTCATTGTAATCCTCCATTTGGTTACTCTACATTCTTCGATTGTTCACGGATATTTTCAAGGCTATCCTTAGCCGTAATTACCATTGCGCCGACTTCGGCAAACTGATTCTTGCTGCCTATGGTGTTGATTTCGCGGTTCATTTCCTGGCAGATAAAGTCGAGTTTTTTGCCTGGGGCCGGGTTTTTGCTGAGTTCGTCGCGCATTGCGGCAATGTGACTGTTCAGGCGGACGATTTCTTCGTTGATTGTGTATTTTACCAGCATTGCGGCAGTTTCTGTCATGATGCGGTTTTCATCTGCCTTGTCTTCGAGAAGTTCGCGGAACTTGGCTGTAATCTGTTCTTTGAACATTGCTTCCATTTTTGGCTGCCATTCTGTAAAGAATTTTGCACATTCTGAGAGTTTTTCTAACTTCTGTTGCAGATCGCGTTTCATATTTTCGCCTTCGCGGGTGCGGTCTGCGTTGAATTTTGTAAGTGCTGCATCAAAAACCGGGTCAATCATTGCCTTATATTTATCTACATCATATTTTTTATTAACATTCAAAACTCCAGGCTGGCTGATAATCAGACCAAGTGAAAGATCATCTGAAAAACCTGTAGCCTCAGCAATCTTTTTGATGGCGTCCATATAGGCAACTGCGGCTGTAGTGTCTGCAGTAACTTCAGTATCGCTTTCAATCTCGCGAACCCGGATATAAACATCAACTTTACCGCGGAGCACTTTTTCTGTGATTTTGCCACGGAAATATGATTCCAGCGGATTCAGATATGGCGGAAGATTAATAGTTAAATCCAAAAAGCGGGAATTTACAGATTTTATTTCCACTGAAACAGTAGCAGTTTCCAGGGATTTTTCTTCGTAGGCATAGCCTGTCATTGATGTCATATTATTTATTCTCCAATATTTTCTTACCAAGCTTCCAGTTATCGCCGGCACCCATTGTTATAAAGAGGTAGCCGTCCGGATATTCAGGAACAAGAGGCTTTTCGAGTTCTGCCTTTGCAAAATCTGCTGCATCAAGGATTTCTTCGTAATAGCTTACATTTTTCTGGCCTGTCGCAAGAACTGCCTCGTACAAAGTACGGCCTGTAATATCAAAATCTGCAGGATTTTCGCGGGCAGAAGAATAGATTTTATGCAGAATCACTTCGTCTGCAGCTGTAAAACACTTTGCAAACTCCGGCAAAAGCGCCTGAGTTCTCGAATAAGTATGGCTCATAAAATCAACTATGATTTTTCGGCCTTTATAAAAGTCGCGGTAACCTTCCAAAGTTGTCTTTACTGCTGTAGGATGATGACCGTAATCATCAAGAACAATTACATCAGCTCCCTTTTGATTTTTAAAGCGCCCCACTATCTCGCTGCGTCTTTTTCCACCGCTGAAATTCAAGAGCCCGCGGCGAATATTTTCATAGTACTCAAGCGGATTTTTGCCCGCAGTAACAAGAAGGCGGCAAACCAGGGCAACAGCCGCAGCCGCGTCCAAAACTTCGTGGCGGCCCGGCATACTCAATGCGAACTCGCCTTTTTCTTCAAAAAGACCGAGTGTAAAACAATTGCGTTCATTTTCGACTTTTCCGAACTTTACGGAAAAATCACCAGTGGCCTTTTCACCATACGGAATCATAATAATATCCGGGCGAAGTCCCTGCACAATGTTTACTGTATCGCAGGCTCCCTTATCATCAGCACAGTAAATTACTTCACCGCCTTGTGGAAGCTTACAGATATAATCAATAAAAGCCTGGCGGATATCTTCGTAAGTCGGGTAATAATCTTCGTGGTCTGGTTCAACTGAAGTCAAAATGATTTTCTGCGGGCAGAAGCTCATAAAGTGGCGCTGGTATTCGCAGGTTTCGGCTACGAAAATGGAAGCCTTATCTGTCATCATCGGCGCTGTATATGTACAGGTTCCGCCGAAGGAATTAATCACGCTGCCGGCCAGAACCTGACATGGTAAATCAATTTCTTTTAAAATTGTTCCGGTAAGGCCTGTTGTCGAAGTTTTTCCATGAACTCCGCAGACACCACAGGAATATGCACGTTCGCTGTAAGCGCCAAGAGCCTGAGTGTACAAAAGACAAGGCACCCCACGGCGAGTCGCCTCAATCAAATCAGGATTTTTATCAAGCTTGTAGGCAGAAGAATAAATTACATACTGAATATCATCAGTTATATTTGAAGCTCCAAAAGGAAGGGCATGTAATCCAAGTTTTTCAAGAACTTCATCAGTATAAAAACGCTCGCTTACATCAGAACCGGTAATCACAGCCCCTTTATGAAAAAGAATCTCCACAAGTGCTGCCATTCCTGTTCCTTTTATTCCAACAAAATGTATATGAACTCCACGAAAATCTTCGGGTAAAGAAACATTCGAATTATTTTGCATAAAAAATATTTTACCATAATCAATAATTAAAGACAATGAAGATAGATTTACTTTCATTCTGCTATTTTATGTGTTATAATTTTTTAAATTATTTTAATGGAGAGCAATATGAAAAAGATAGTTCTTTTATTTGCAGTTTTAACTCTTACTTTTACCTGTTTTGCGCAGAATGCAAAAGCTACAGGATTAACAGACAAAGATGTACAAGCCTTCTGTAAAAACTACGACGCATTTATTTTGAGATGGATAATCTTGGAATAGACATGCAGGATCCAAAAAGTGTAATGGAAGCAGAAGCAACTGATTCAAATGCATCAAAAATCTTGAATAAATACGGAATTTCAGGAAAAAACTCTTTTGAAAAAGTAAAAGCCATCTGTTACGGCTATGCAGTTGAATATTATGATTCAACTTTCGCAAGTGATCCTCAGACAGCCCTTCTCTTAAAGAAACTGGGAAGAGACCCCATGGCTGAAATCCGAAATCAGGTTGCAGAAGCAGATCAGAATGTTGTAAAAAATCACATGACAGAGCTTACTTCAGTTTTCACAGAAGCAGCATCTGCCTTCAGCGACAGTGAAATTGAAGAATACACAGGCGGAGCTTCTGATGAAGTTGATTACGCAAAGCTTGCATCTGCATTCCTTAATGCAGCAAATCAGGATAAAGCTGAGAATGCCAATGCCTCAAAATATGATACAAGAAAGAAGTTCAATATCAAAAGATATGCAAGACAAGTCTGGATTATTGTACAGCCTTCAGACATTACTTTTGAAAACTCAGAAGAAGCAGAACGATATGCCAGTCAATATACTGGTGTAGCCGGAAAGTGGGAAATGTGTACAAGCTATGGTTATCTGGGTATGAACAATGACAAAAAACCATTCTACGTTTGGACAAGCGGCGGCGTTAACTATTATTCAAAATTCCCGATTGATGAAGACACTGGTAAACCAGATAAGTTTATTGCAGATAAAAAAGTAACACCTGAAATTGCAAAACAGGCAATTCTTCAGATGTATAAAGTTGGAGACTAAATCTTAAATACTTAAATACGGCGAGCTTATATGAAAGACATTCTGATAATTCGAGAAGAAAACAATTTTGATAAAACAATTTATGAGTTTTTGAAAAATAAATATGAAACAACTGTAATAGGTTTTTCTGCTAAGGAAGCTGATATTGCCATTGCTTCGGAAGGAATCTCATTAGTAATTGCATTTGTTGAAGATATTTCTTCTCCAAGCCTCGTAGAAATGCGCCGTATTTTAATGTATCTGAAAGGTCTTAATGTATGCCTTCTTGGTTCTCAGCAGAGCCTTGAAAGTTTTGCAGAAGAACTCGACAAAGATACAGTTCACTGTATTGAATTACCAAAAAATCAGCAGAGTTTTGAGAAGGATTTTTCTTTTATGCTTGAACAAACTCCTTCCCTTAAAATTCTTCCAAAAGGTGCTTCAGGCCGCCGTCATACAATTCTTCTTGTTGACGATGACCCTGTTTGCCTTCGTAATATGACAAGCTGGATGCAGAACTTTTATCAGGTTGCAGTTGCAAAAAGCGGTGCAGCCTGTCTTGCATTTCTTGGAAAAAACAAGCCTGACCTTATTCTGCTTGATTACGAAATGCCGGTTTGTAACGGACCGCAGACTCTCGAAATGATACGAAGCGAACCTGATTATGCAGAAATTCCTGTTATGTTCCTTACTGGTGTAAGCGACACTGAAAAAGTAAAAGAAGCAATAAAGCTTAAACCAAAGGGATATATTCTTAAGGGAACAGACAGAATAGAATTCATGAATAAAATCAATGCCATTTTTGGCGAATAGATTATGGACATCGCAAACAGAAAAATTGAAAACCAGGCGAACCTTATTCGAATCCTGATATTTGCTCCTCTTATGGCAATATATCTTACAACTGAATTTATACGTGATCTGCGTAAACTCTTTTTACCTTCTTATTCGGACTGTTTTTTTTCTATTGGTAATTTTTCTGTAAACGTCTATGTTTTATTTGTAATTCTCGACGGCATTTTTGTTGTTTCCTCTCTTACAATTTTTCTTCTTTCATTTTTTGGTCGTAAGAAAATCCGGGAAAATCAATGGAATAAGTTTTATTATGAGTTAGTAAAGGTTTACGGACTGCTTCTTACCTTCAATGCCTTTCTTGCAGTTCTTGTAACAGCCCGCACCTTTGGAGAGGTTGATTTTACTTTTGCATTTATCATCATTGTTTTTACTGCAGCTATTTTGTACATAAACAGCAAAGTCACTATTCTTTTTGATATTTTCTGTTTTATTGTTTCATTCCTTCTTATTAAGATTTACGACATGGCAGGCACTTATGATCCCTACTGGGCTTATATTATTGTATTTATGCTGATGTCTACGGCAACGGCCTTCATAAAAGAGCGGCACCTGGCAGAAACTATGAGACGGGAAAAAATGAAGTCGCTCTTTCTTGCTAATATGAGCCACGAAATCAGAACTCCTATGAATGCCATTGTTGGTATGAGCGAGCTTGCCCTTGATTTTGATTTAAAACCTTCCGAAAAAAATATTCTGCGACAAATTCGTTCTGCCGGAATAAATCTTGTTGGAATCATAAATGATATTCTTGATTTTTCAAAAATTGAATCTGGAAAGCTTGAAATTGTTCCCGTTGATTACGACCTTGTCAAACTGATGGATGATATTATGAATCTGGTTGAAGTTCGCCTGACTGGAAAACCTGTTGAACTTTCCCTGGAAATTGATCCTAATCTTTCGCATATTTATAAGGGTGATGACATGCGCCTTCGCCAGATTCTTATAAATCTTGCAGGAAACTCTTCCAAGTTTACTGAAGAGGGATTTATAAAACTCCGCGTAGAAGACTTAAAAAAATATGAAGATAAAGAAGGCTTAAGATTCAGTATAATTGATTCTGGAGTTGGTATAAAAAAAGAAGATCTTGGAAAACTCTTCCGTGCTTTTGCTCAGGTTGATATGCAGATGAACCGCTCAAAAGGCGGCACCGGTCTTGGTCTTTCAATCAGCCGTAACCTTGTAACTTTAATGAAAGGAACTATCGGTGTAGAATCTGAATACGGAAAAGGCAGTACTTTCTATATAAATCTTCCGCAGAAAAGAGTTTCTTCAGATACCTGCGGCGAAATCTATAAACTTTTATTTGATGCAGCAGAAAGCTGCAGTGAATTGCCTGAACTTAAAAAAATCGGACTTACTTTAATAAACGATGTTGAGTTTGCTTCTTTATTTACAGAAAAGCAGTCTACCCTGCCTTTTACAGCGCCTGAGGCTAAGATTCTTGTTGTTGATGATAACGAAGTAAATCTTCAGGTTGCAGACGGACTTTTGAAAAAGTTTGGAATTAACTGCACAAAAGCTTTGAGCGGATATGAAACTCTTGAACTTCTTAAAACTCAGAAGTTTGACATTATTTTCCTGGACCATCAGATGCCTGGAATGGATGGCGTTGAAACTCTTGAAAAAATCCGACAGGCAGACAACGGATTAACTGAATCTAAAAAAAGCATTGTAGTTGCTCTTAGTGCAAACGCAGTAAACGGAGCACGCGAAATGTTTTTAAGTAAGGGTTTTAATGATTTTCTTTCAAAGCCAGTTCAGGGAAAAGATTTTGCTGCATGTCTTTCAAAGTGGCTGAAAAAAGATTTGATAAAATATTCTGATGTTTCAAAAAAGTCTGATGAAGTCTCAGAAGCAAAAACTCCCGAAGTTATTTTACCGGAAGATTTTCCAGACTTGCCTTCAGAAATAATTGATGTAAAAAAGGCTGTTTCTTTTACAGACTCTTTCGAAACCTGGCTTAAAGTTACAAAACTTTATATTTCTTTAATTCAGGAAAACGCAGATAAAATTCAGCAGTTTTTTGAAACAGATGATTATCAGAATTTTACTATTCAGGTTCACAGCTTAAAATCTTCCTCACGGATTATTGGAGCTGATAAGATCTCACAGCTGGCAGCAGAACTTGAACAGATTGGACTTCAGCTCCAGAAACCTGATGCTTCTTCTGAAAATCTGCTTTCTGAGCTTAAAACAAAAACTCAGCTTCTTCTGAATGACTACCGCAGCTTATACAATATTCTTTCTCCTGTAATAGCATACGGAGAAGTTCTTGAATCAGAAAAACGTTCTGCAAGCGAAGAGGAAATTCAGGATATAAAAAATAAAATTCTCCAAGCCTGTTCTAATTTTGATCTTGTAACAATTGAAGAACAGTTTAATCTTTTAAAAACTCTCAAGCTTCCTGACAATCTGAATGAAAAGCTTCCTGAACTTTCAAAAGCAGTTGAAGAAATTGAATACGAAAAAATTGAAGAGCTGCTTAAATAAAAAAAAGTTCCTGTACGCCAACGACGACAGGAACTTAAAGATGTAAACAAAATACAGAGAGGCTCTGTTATTTTCTGAATTATACCAGACTAAGGTAAATCTGGTCTGCAAGGCCGAAGCCTGCATTTTTTGTCATTGCAGTTGAATATTCATCGTAGAGCATATCTTCGTATGTCTGCTGTGCAAAATCCTTGTCACCCGAGCGATGAATTGTTTTTCTCATTTCTGAAAGCATCTGTTTTACAAAGTAATTTTCAAGCTCCATTGATTTCTGATAGAGCTCGGAAGTTTTATCGATTGTTTTTGGTTGAACGTGGATATTTGCCTGATTTGCAGCGGCACCTGTCGGGCGGGCTGCTTTGTCTGCTTCTGTTGTAAAGCTTCCAGCGAAGCCAGTTGTGTATTCACCGTTGAGGCGGCCTTTTTCTGCAATCTGACTTGAAGATAATGTTCCGCGGCCTTCGTTCTGAGACTGAAAACGCTCAATAAGTTCTGAGAATTTTGCTTTGTCTGCATTTGAACGAGCAGACTGCAAAGCACCGTTTCCACCGGTAATTCCGCTATATGTATTTGAAATTAATCCAACGTTCATTTTTCCCGCCTAAAAACTATCCGATTATCTCTTAAGATTTACCGCAGTGCTCAGCATATTGTCTGATGTCTGTACAGCCTTGCTGTTGAACTCGTAAGCACGCTGTGCAACAATCATCTGAACCATTTCGTTCACAACCGAAACGTTAGACATTTCGAGGAACTTGTGGCGTACATCACCAAAGCCATCATAACCTGGACGGCCGGCAATTGCCTCGCCGCTGGCAGCTGTAACCTTAAAAAGGTTGTCACCTTCTGCCTGAAGACCTACCGCATTTGGAAAACGGTAAAGTTCAAGCTGTCCAACTTCAACAGGATCATTTTCGCCGTTGATTTTTACTGAAACAAGACCGGTCTGTGTAACGTTCAAAGTAGAAACGTCATAACCTTCCGGCAGGATAATCTCCGGGATTACGCGAAGTCCGTTATTTGTTACTAACTGACCTGCTGAATCAACCTTAAAAGAACCGTCGCGTGTATAAGCATAGCTTCCGTCATATTTCTGAACACGGAAGAAACCTTCACCAACGATTGCAACATCAGTATCAACTCCTGTGTTCTGAAGTGAACCCTGATTCATAATGCGCTGTGTAGCTCCAACCTTAACACCGGTACCCTGCTGAATTCCAACAGGAGTAACTGTATCTTCTGTAGCTGGAGTTCCTGCAAGCTTTACGTTCTGATAAACGAGATCTTCGAATTCAGCACGCTGCTGCTTGTAACCAGTTGTGTTTACGTTTGAAAGGTTGTTTGAAATTACATCTATATTTGACTGCTGACCGTTCATTCCGGTAGCTGCTGTCCATAAACTTCTTACCATTTACAATCTCCTTTTACTAGCTTAACTGAGCAACCTTCTGCCACAGTGTACTCATCATTGAATCTTCAGATTGAATAGTCTTCTGGTTCGCTTCGTAAGCACGGTTAACTTCAATCATCTGAACCATTTCGTTTACAACATTTACGTTGCTTGTTTCTGTGTAGCCCTGAAGGAAGCGAGGACGTTCGTTACCTTCTGCAATGTGAGCAGGACCTGCAATATCGTTTGTTGCATACATGCTCTCGCCCATCTTTTTGAGGTAGCGCTCGTTATCAAAGCGAACAACCTTAAAGCGGTCAATTTCTTCACCGTTATCTTCACGAGCGATGATTCCATCTTCATTTACCATGAATTTGTCATCATCAACGTAGATAGGACCTTTTTCACCAAGTACCGGATATCCGTCTTTAGTTTCAAGGATTCCTTCTTTTCCGATAAAGAAATCTCCGTTGCGGGTGTAGCGTTCGCCAGCAGGAGTGTCTATAACATAAAAGCCCTTACCACTAAGAGCTGTGTCTGTCTTTGTATTTGTGATTTTGAAAGAGCCCTGGCTAAAATCAATGTAGTTCTCGTTAGTTTCAACGCCAAGGCCAAGCTTACCGATTACAGGTGCTGCATCTGCAGAACCTTCAGTAGTGTGATAAATACCGTCAAGATTTGTACGGCGAAGCAGCAGTTCCGGGAAAGACTTGCTTGAAACTACATCACGTTTATAGCCTGCAGTATCAACATTTGCAAGATTGTTTGCAATTGCATCAAGTCTGTTCTGCTGCGCATTCATACCGGAAGCCCCGGTATACCAGCCACGAATCATACTTTTATATCCTCCGTTAATTTTATTTACATCTACTTATATCTTCGGAGTTTGAAAAAATTTGTTTAGTACTATTTATGGCATAGCATTCCATATTATTTATTTGCAAATTAGACATTTCAGATTTATAATTATTTTATTACAACTAAAAAATATTAATTTTGCATCATCATAGGAGTAGTTTTATGGCAAATGAAGAACCAAGAGTGCTTTCGATTATTTTGGGCGGTGGAAAAGGTACCCGTCTTTATCCTCTTACAAAGGAACGTTCAAAACCAGCCGTTTCTTTCGGCGGAAAATATAGAATTGTAGATATTCCGATTTCTAACTGTATCAATTCAGGATATAAAAAGATTTATCTTTTGACCCAGTTCAACTCGGCTTCTCTGCACCTTCACATTACAAATACATACAATTTCGACCGTTTTTCGGGCGGATTCGTAGAAATTCTTGCTGCTGAGCAGACTCTTGAGCATTCAGGCTGGTATGAAGGAACTGCCGATGCCGTTCGTAAGAACTTCATTCACTTTAAGAATCAGAGACCAACTCATTATATTATTCTTTCCGGCGACCAGCTTTACAAGATGGATTTACGTGCATTTATGGATGCCCACATTAAATCTGGAGCTGAAATTACAATTGCAACTACAGCTGTAAACCGTAAAGATGCTTCTGGTTTTGGTATCATGCAGATTGATGACCAGAGCCATGTAAAAGCATTCATGGAAAAGCCAAAACCAGATTTGAATATTGATGACTGGAAGATCCCTGCAGAAGCACGCGGAAGCCTGCCTCCTGAGAAAGAATATCTTGCTTCTATGGGTATTTATATCTTCAATGCCGACACAATGGAAGAAATGCTGGGCGGCGAAAACGAAAAATACACTGACTTTGGTAAAGAAATTCTCCCACTCGCTATCGGTAAAAAGAAAATCAGTTCTTATGTATTCGACGGCTACTGGGAAGACATCGGTACTATCCGCAGCTTCTATGATGCTAACATTGCACTTTGTGAACCATATCCTACATTCGACTTCTTTGGTGAAACACAGCCAATTTATACACACATGCGTAACCTTCCGCCTTCAAAAATCAATAAGGCTGATATCAACGCATCTCTTATTTCAGAAGGTTGTATCATCACAGATGCAAGTTTCAACAAATCTGTTGTCGGTGTTCGCTCAATCATCAATGAAGGAACCAGATTTGACGGCGTAATCATGATGGGTGCCGACTATTACGACACTGAAGAAGAAAAAGAAGCTAACAAAAAGGCCGGTAAACCAAGCACCGGAATCGGTAAAAACTGCCAGATTGCCAATACAATCATCGATAAAAACGCAAAAATCGGTGATAACTGTAAGATTGGCGTAAGCGGAAAGAAATACGAAGACGGTGACCACGGAAGCTTCTACAGTGCAGATGGAATCATCGTAATCCGCAAGGGCGCTGTAATTTCTTCGGGTACAGAGATCTAAAAGAATACGGTGGTTGAGCCTGTCGAAACCACCGCGACTGGAGTAATTATGCCTGATATGTACGATAAACTGGGCGATATGCTCAATGAAGCGTTAGAATCAGGCGAAATTCCAAAATCACAAATCAACAATGACCAGAAAAAGCTTAAGGAAAACGAAGTAGATTCTGGTCATTTTGATTTTAAATATGATGAAAAAAGCACAGAAAAGTCCAGAAAAACACTAAAATCTGAGAAAAAACAGCAGATTCCCACCGGTGAAGTAATAAAACTGCATAAATATACATATAATATGCAATTTCCACCACAAATACAAAACACATTGATCACACTAGATATAGCGTACCCGTTTACAATAAAAGATATTACAACTGCATATCATAAAAAGCTTAAACAAATCCATCCTGACACTAAAAACACTATACATAATTCTCATGATGTGCAAAATAATAGACAATTAACCATAGATGAAGTACGGAATTCATATAAAATTTTGTGTGATTTCTTTGGAATTAAGTGATAATGACTGTATAAAATATCATACATTGGTTATTGTATAATATTTTATACAGTTTTTTTTCTTGTATAATTTTATATACACTTATAAAATATATCTCTCACAGAGTTTATTCTTCAATATTAAGTTCTTCTAACTTACGATGCAGCGTCTTTCTTCCAATTCCTAAGATGTCGGCTGTTCTTGATTTGTTCCCTTTATTCGCTGCCAGATTTTCCTGAATGATAATCTTCTCTGCTTCGTCCATCGTAATGCCAACTGGAATTGTAATTACTTTTTCTTCGCCCTGAGAACGGAGTGAGCGAGGCAGGTCTTCCATTTTAATTTCGTCTCCAGTGCACATTACTACTGCACTCTCAACTGCGTTTTTCAACTCACGAATATTTCCAGGCCAGCTGTATTTTATCATTGCAGACTTTGATGCCTTGTCAAAGCCTTTTATATTCTTCTTATTTTCAATATTGAACTCACGTAAAAAAGCATGCATCAAAAGAGGAATATCATCCATGCGTTCACGAAGAGACGGCATTTCAATTCTTACAACATTGAGACGGTAAAAAAGATCTTCGCGGAAGCGGCCAGCCTTTACTTCATCTTCAAGATTCCGGTTTGTTGCTGCAACCACTCTTACATCTACTTCAATTGATTTTTCTCCGCCTACCCTTTCAAATTTATGTTCCTGTAAAACACGCAGCAGCTTTACCTGGGTAGCAAGATTAACTTCTCCAATCTCATCTAGAAAAATTGTACCGCCATCTGCAAGTTCAAACCTTCCTTTATGAATATTTTCAGCGCCGGTAAAAGCGCCTTTTTCATAACCAAATAACTCACTTTCTATAAGTGTCTCACTAAGAGCTGCACAATGAACAACAACAAAAGGCCCTTTTGCACGGTCAGACTGTTCGTGAACAGCATGGGCAACAAGCTCTTTACCGACACCACTTTCGCCGGTAATCAAAACACTAGCACGGGCAGGAGCTGCTTTGGAAATCATCTGACGCACGCGATTAAGAGAGTCGCTTTTTCCAATCATCTCATCGCCGTTCTGAGACTTCAATAACTTTGCCTGAAGCTGACGATTTTCTTCTGCAAGAAGTTTTCCCTGAAGAGCGTTTTTTACAATTTTATTTAAGTGATCAAGATCAAGAGGTTTAGTCAGAAAATCAAAGGCACCGGCTTTTAAAGCTGCAGTTGCATCATCAATACTACCGTGGCCAGTCAGAACAATAATCGGAATTCCGGGATGTTCGCTGCAAACTCTTTTTACAACTTCGCTACCGCTGATTCCGTCCATTCTTAAATCAGTAATTACAAGATCAATTCCGCCCTGAGCAATAAGTTCAAGACCTTCCTCGCCGCTCGAAGCCTGTTTTACATCATAACCTTCAAGTTCAAAATTATCAGCAAGTCCGTTCCGGATATTCTCTTCATCATCTATAGTAAGTATGCACATAGCGGTCGCCTCCTATTTACTTTCAGAGCTTAATAGTTTTACATCCTTTTGTGGAATCGGAAAAGAAAGAATAAAGGAGGTGCCCTCACCTTCTTTTGAATCCACGGTAATTTCACCGGAAAATTCTTTTACGATTTTATACACCATAGTCATTCCAAGACCTGTACCATTTGCTTTTGTCGTATAATAAGGTTCAAAAATCTTGGCAAGAGTTTCATCAGACATGCCGCAGCCATTGTCTGAAATTCTAATGAAGTATTTGTTATCTTTTTCACAGGAAGAAATCAAGAGTTTACCACCTTCTTCTCCTGCAAATTTAGACTTTATTGCAGCAAGAGCATTCTGAGAAAGGTTCATGATTACGTCCCGGAAAAGTTTTTCATCAATCATAATTCTTTTTCCGCTGCCAGCCTCTGTAAGGTCAACTTCAATTTTTTCTTTATTAAACTCAGGTGTAAAAAAACTTACAAGATTTTCAATTACCTTATCCGGATCCTTAAGTTCAAGCTGGGCTTTAATCGGACGAACTGCCAGGAGAAAATCCATAACGAGTTTATTCAGATGGTCTATTTCTTCATTAACAACATCAATATGATCTTCCACAAACTTTTTAGCAGGAAGTTTATCCTCATTTTCGCGGGCTTTTGCAAGTGCCTTTTGAATCAACTGGATATGAATACTTATTGCACCAAGAGGATTTTTAATTTCGTGTGCCATTCCTGCTGCAAGATTAGTGAGGTTTGCAAGATTCTCCATACGGTGCAGAAGCACATCCTGATTTCTTTTTTCTGTAATATCGCGGACAAGTATTACTTTACCGCTAAGTTCACCTTCGTTTACCAGAGGAGAAATTGTGATCGTAAGAAAACGTACGGAACCACCTGGAGTAACTGTTGAAAAATCTTCCGAACTGTTGGTGATATCTTTTTCCATACACTTACGCAGGAACGAAGAAATATCTTCATCATCAATACATTCAAAAACACGGATTTCTGTTCCCTGAATGTCTTCCAGGTGCTGTGTAAAAGGAAGCCAGCTTTCTACAATCGTGTTGTAACGCAAAAGCTGAAAATCATCATTAATAATAAGAAGGCCGGTAGACAAAGATTCCAGAACCGAATACAAACTTTCATTTTCTTCGGCCATTGTTTCAAAAAGAGAAAGAACCTGTTCTTTAGAAAGTTTTTCAGCCTTCTGCTTTACACGTTTTACATAGCCGCGCAAAATACACCTCCGTAAGTATTATTGAGAGCAAACATATCGCGCAAAAGAATTTCGAGAGCACTGGCAGGCGACTGATTAAAAAGAGTAATGTTATCGCTGCAGTTACGGAGCAGCTGCATAGCCTGAGAAGCGGCTTCTGAGCCTGCCTGAGAATTAAGAAGCGGCTTTGTAAACATCGCAATATTAGAAAGAAAAAGCTTGAGTTCGATTCTTGGATTAAACTTTTCGCATTTTTTCACAATTTCTTCAATATTACAGATCTGGCGGTTGGCAACTGAATTATAGAAAATTCTTGCCTGTGTCTTTATTTCTGAAGGAGTAACAGGAAGATATGTCAAAAGATAATCGTTTATGCTGCCGGTAAAATCTTCGTTATGGAAAACACGCTGAATAACTTCACGCTGCTGTTCGAGGCTGCGGTCAGTAAAGTTATAGGTACGTACACGCGAAAGAATTGTCTGCATGATGGCATTTCTTTTTGAAGTAAGAAGAATGAAAACAACATCTTCCGGCGGCTCTTCTAGAATCTTTAGCAAAGCATTACGAACGCTGGTCTGCATTCGGTCTGCATTTTCTATGATAACAGTTTTGCGACCTTCTTCTGTTTTGATATGAGCCCAGGCTTCCATGTTACGAACCTGATTAATCGGGATGGAATCGTAAAGGAAGTCTTCTTCGAGCTTTGTACAGAGTTTTGAAATTTCTTCGCAGATTTTTTTGACTTCTGTAATATCCGGAAGCTCGCGAGGAAAATCCAGAACTTCGAGGTTTTCATTTATTTCTTCTATCAGGCTGCCAATTTTGTTTAAGTTTGAGTCTCCTTCCCAGAGAATTCCGTTGAACCTTAAGGTGAGCTTACGGACGCTTCTTAAAAACAGATATCTTGCAGCGTCGATAAATTTCGCATTGATAAAGTGAGCATCTGTAAAGGTTTTGGCCGCCGCAGAGATTTCGAGGGAACAGTCGCGTGGGCCCATAAGCATGAGATTGGAACAAATCAATGATTTATGCTGAAGGCAGGAAGGACATTCACAAAGCCACTTTCCCTGAGGATTTTCATGACAGGAAAGAATACGGGCCGTTTCAAGTGCAGCAGTAAGTTTTCCGCTTGCTTCTGTGCCTGAAAATAGAATTGCACCAGGCAGTCTGTTATGTCTTATATCAGAAGCAAGAAGCTTGCCCGCTTCCTGATTAACAAGATTTTCAAACATGAGTTCCAATCTCCTCTTTAGTAGAATTAAAAATGCTGCTTACAAGATTGTAATAAAAGCTTCCGTCAAAAAGACTCTGAACACTGAAAAAAGGCTGTGCAGTTAAAAGGAAAATAGCAAGACTTACAACTGCAGCCCCTTCTACGATACCAAAAATAAAACCAAGAGTTCGGTCCAGACTTTTAAGAATGCTCCATTCAAAAACCTTTGCAACAATCATCTGAATAATTTTAATAACAAGAAAGGTAACAACAAAAATCAAAAGAAAGGCAATGATATTTGCAGCGTATGGAACCTTTATATCTTTGAGTAAGCCGGCGGCAATGTCTTTATAAAAAAGATAGCCCAGGATTATACCCGCAATAAATGCGATTTTTCCAAAGACATTATCTATAAAACCTTTGATTACTCCGGATATTGCAAAAATCAAAATTATTATGCTGAATACCCAGTCTATAACTGTAAAACTCATTTTTCCCCTCCGGTATTTGAGTTTATTTTATCAAAGAGAATAGCCGCAATCTTTTTTGCCGGTAGCTCGCTACCGGTAAGTTTTTTTAAAGCCTCTGAATAAGCAGCTCTTTTTGAAGCATCCAGCATTTGTGTAAGTGCTTCTTTAAGATGTTCAGAATCGGCTTCTTTTCCCAAAAGTACTTCTGCAGCCCCACGAGTACGGAAAAACTCTGCATTATCAACCTGGTCACCACGAGTACCGCTTCCACAAAGGGGAACAAGAATCATAGGCTTAAGTAAAACCGCCGCCTCCCAGATTGAGTTTGCACCAGCGCGACTCAATATTATGTCTGCCGAAGATACAACATCAGGCATTTCCTTATAGATAAAATTATAAGGCTTGTAGATTCCTTCATATTTCTTTGCAAAAGAAGCAGCCCTGTCATCATCAGAATTCACAAGACCTGTCTGATGAACTACAATAAAGTTAGAGCAAAGAAAATCAATATTATCATATACAAGCTCATTTATCTGGCGGGCTCCACTACTTCCTCCAAGAACAAGAAGAAGAGGCTTTTGAGAACTTGTGTCGTTTAAGCCAAGAAAGTTACGGCCTTTAGCAGAATCAGTTTTATAAAAAACAGGACGAACCGGGTTTCCCGTTACAACAATATGAGCCTGATCTGCAGAGCTGAGACGATTCTTTGTTTCTTCATAAGAAACAAACATACAATCTGCAGATTTAAAGTTTAATCTGTTTGCAAGACCAAGAGTAAAATCACATTCATGAGTAAAAACCGGAATATGAAGAAGATGAGCAGCAAGACAAGGAGGTACACTTACAAAACCGCCTTTAGAAAAAAGAAGAGCCGGCTTTTCGCGGCGAAGAATATGCAAAGCCGCAAAGAAACCGCCTAAAATACGGAATAAATCAGAAAAGTTCTTTAAAGAAAAATAACGGCGAAGCTTTCCAGAAGGAATGCCGAAAAATTTATCTGCAGTAGGTTTCCCATCCGGTCCGCAGGCTTTTTCCACAATATTGCGGTCCATTCCCTTAGAACAGCCAATCCATATTATATTTAATTTTTTATTATTTGAAGCAGCAAGCGATTTAAGCTCATCAGCAACAGCAAGACCGGGATAAATGTGTCCCCCGGTACCGCCGCCGGTAAAACAAATCAAGTTTTTATTTAAATTCATACTGTGTCATTTTAACACAGTTGAAGATAAGTTTCAAATGTTATAACGTTCTTTTCTCTTGAAAAATGTGATACAAACAACAACAAGCAGAGCAAAAATTGCCAGATAAAAAAACTCAGGATAATAAAATAACTTTGCAAATAAAGATAAAATTGAAGTGAAAACACCGAGGCTGAAAAGCCCTGCAAGAATAGATAATACGATTTTGTGATTCATAATGACTCTCTCCTTCTCCTACCTGAAATATTATTATAACATATACTTAAAATATTTCAAGCATGAAAATAAAAAAAGGGATACCTGATTATATCAGATATCCCTTTGATTTAAATTAATGAAAATAAATTAAGTTCGCTGCTTAATTTCTTCTGCGATTTTCTTTACATCCTGAATCTTACCTTTAGCAGCAACAAGGAGAGCGTCATCACTATCAACAATAACCACATCATCAAGACCGATGGTTGCAATAGTACGTTTTCCTCCGCGAATATAGGATGAAGTTGTATCAAGAGTAATAACATCATCTCCCTTAATTACATTCTGATTTTCGTCTTTCTGGCTGATGTCGTAGAGGGCGCTCCAGGAACCAACGTCATCCCAACCGGCGTTCAGTTTTACTACACGGCCCTTTGAAGTTTTTTCCATAACTGCATAGTCAATTGAATCGCCTTTGATTTTAGCAAAGGAATCTTTATCAAGGCGGATAAAATCTGTATCAACTGTTGCCTTTTCGAATGAAGCAATTGATAGTTCTGCCATTTCGGGATTGTAAGTTTTAAGTTCATCAAGGAAAACAGAAGCCTTGAATACAAACATTCCGCTGTTCCAGGCATATTGGCCGCTGGCAAGATATTTCTGTGCTTTTTCGAGACATGGTTTTTCTACAAATTTTTCAAGATTATAAACTTCCGCGGTGGTTGAGCCAACCACCTTCTCTCCCGCCTTCACATAACCATAACCTGTTGCAGGAAATGTTGGAACGATTCCAAAAGTAACAAGACTTCCTTTTTCAGCTTCTTTAGCAGCTGTCATTACTGCACTCTGAAAAGCCTTTATATCTGCAATAACATGATCGCTTGGAAGAACAATGACTACCGCATCTTTATCCTGTTTCATTGCAGCACAGCAGGCAGCAGCGATAGCCGGAGCAGTATTTTTTGCCATAGGTTCAAGAATAATTGTCGGCTGCTTTTCGCTAACCTCACCAATCTGCTGAGCAACAAGAAATCTGTGACTTTCACCACACGAAATAACAGGGATTCCAATCTCAATCCCCTTAAGACGCAAAAGAGTTTCCTGAATCATTGTTTTATTGCTGATTAAAGGAAGAAACTGCTTTGGATGATCGCCCCAGGAAAGAGGCCAAAGGCGGGTTCCTGCACCGCCTGAAAGAATGATTGGAATTAGACTCATATATTCACCTCAATATGTTTTTTTTATAGTAATTATTTTTCTTAAAAAAAATACTATTTATATTTCTGAATTTATAATTCTTATCTTGCATTCAATAATATCTATACTAAATATTACGAATTATAATATTACCATTCCTTTTTCTTCAGAGCTTTCAGATAGTTTTGGTTCAAATCTCTTATATTACCAAAGAATGTCATTTCTGAATTAGAAAAACTATTATTTTTAATCTTAATACTAATTAATTCCATTGTGCATATAAAGTCAGCAACCTGAAATAATTTATAATTAGTTGGCATAACTTTTCTAAAAATTGGATTCTGTAAAAGTGCATTAAATACAGAAGAAAGAAGGCGACTTACTTGAATCTGACCATTATCATAATAAATTTTTACATCATCAAAAGAAAGGAATTCATTATAATGATCTCTAATAAACTGTGAAATCAGCTTTGAAAGTTTCCCCGTAACTTCAACAGAATCTTCAATATGTTTTTTTTCAATGTAAAAGCATTTATATTTAACATCAATTGAACGTATAAAAGCCATCATTTTATTAAAGATTCTGCGACGCTCAATGACATCCATTTCTTTATAACTTTCTTCTTTTCGAATAATTGGTCCTGTGTGAATACATAGGTTCTTAAGTCCAAGGTATGAAAGTTCTGTATCAAGGTGTTTAATATTTTCCTTAATATCTACTTCTTGATTATGAAATACCATTGTTATGATATAGTATGGAGAATGAAAACTATATTCTCCAAAATCTCCAGATTCGTCTATAAAAATACTAAGTTCTTTCAAAATATTTCCTATTCAAAAAAAAAAGGCGAGGAACTTCCTCGCCGGTAGATGGACCTGGGTCTCTCGACCAGCCCTATAAATAATATTTTACTTGATTTTATGATTTTGTCAAGTTTTGTATTTGTCTTTGTTTTCTACATTCTTCCATCCAGGAATTTTCCTGTTTCCTTGTGATTAAAGTTTGGAATCATGTAATTGAAGAGGTCTATAAGTTCACCACGGCTCCACTCACCTTTCTGTTTGCAGGAGGCAATTGTTTTGCAGAAGTAGTCCAGCTTTGCCTGGTCAAAGTCTACTGGATTTTTGATGATTCCCAAAGATTCAAACTTGTCCATCACTAAAGTTTCTTTGTCGGTGTAGAATTCTTCAAAGTCCTTTTCGCCTGTTGTATCACTTTTGAAAAAGTAAACAGGATACTTGTGCTGAGCCTTGAGCTCGTTTACACGAGAGCGGGCCTCATCCTCAGTAGCACACTGAACAGGCTCGTAGCCAAGATTACGAAGATATTTTTCTGCAATGCTGCTAAAGGTTACAAGATTCAAATCGTGGTCAAGCTTCGGGAAAAAGACGTCGCGGTTTTCGCCAAGTAAGCAGCTCATTACACAAAGCTGACCGGCCTCTTTTGGAGTTACAAAGTAGCGGCGAACATCATTAGGAGCAGAAAGCGGCTGATTCTTATCCAGACGGCGATTGAATCCATAAAGAAGTGAACCGTCACTGAATGCAACATTTGCAAAACGAGCTGTACTTACAGGCATTTCTACAGAACGTCTGTTCAAGAAGAATTCCATAATGCGCTTGCTTGCACCCATCATGTTTACAGGGTTAGCAGCTTTATCAGTTGATACACAGAAATACTTTTTAGCACCACATTCTTTTGCCATAAGCATTGTGCTATCAGTATTAAATATGTTTGTATCAATCATGCGCATGAGAGTATAAGGATCTTTCTCACTACGTACATGCTTCAATGCAGAAGTATTAAATACATAATCATATCCACCGATTCTCTTTTTCTGTTCATTAATGAATGCACGGAAGATTTCACTTCCGCAATCAAGAGCAAAAGTTGCAAACTCACCGTCGCCATAACCAACGCTGGAACGGATATCACGCACCAGCTCAACCATGTTATTTTCGCTGATGTCCACAACATGGAGAACCTTAGGATTACGGGCAAAAAGCTCACGGCAGATAGCAGAACCGATTGTTCCAGCCCCACCAATTACGAGGAAGCGGGAATCGCGAACAGTCTCGCTCAAATATGCCTCGTTTACAGAAATGTCTTTTTCAAAAAGCGGTGCCGTACGGCCGATTAATGGTAAAATGTTGTCTTGCATAAAAACTTCCTATTTGTTTAGATTTTTAATTAGAATATTAAAAATATTTTATATTCTTTACAAAAGCTGATACATGAAAACACAGCCTTCATCATACTTTGGTTTTACATGCTGATGTACAAATTGTTCATCTTCCGGATCAGGTCTATGAAACCCCATAGTTTTATAATGTTTTATAAGCTTGTCTTCTGGCAATGTATAAATGTAGATAGCCTGAATGCCTACTAAACTTCTAATAAAATTTACAAAAGGTAAAACAAACTCTGCAAAAACAGTCGATCCTAAATTCTTAGCATCTGGATGATTTTTTCTATATGAAGAATTAACAGCAAAATTAGCTAGTTCGATTCCAGAAATTGAATAGAAAAAGTCATTACCTGCATCAATAGTAAAAAGGCCTGTTTTTAAAGAAAAATAAGATACAATCTCATGAGTAAACTTATCTTTTACCAGATAAGTTCTTGCAGAACCATCCTTCTCATCTGATTCAGCAAGTTCTTTTATATATCGTTCCAGTCCATAACCAGAAGTATTAGTTACACAAAAATCCTGAATAAGTTGTAGATTATAAGAAGAGTCTAAGAGATGCTCATAATAAAAAAGTTCAGTCTCTAAAGGAAGGAAAATCATTACCTTGTCTCCTTTGATTCTGCTTTTATCATTTCAAGAGCCTTTCGTTCATATTCAACAGCAATTTTTTGTAGCTTTGAAAAGTCTGCTTTTGGAGAATTTAAAATCTTCAAAAGAACATCTTTTCCCTTACTTGCAGGAATATCATTAATTGTCTGATATCGATTAATTGAAGCCATAAATTACCTCCATTATTAATAGTATAACACATTTCAAAAAAAAAAAACATAAAAAAGGCTGCTAATCTTTTGACTAGCAGCCTTTTTGGTATTTTTTTTACTCTTGATAAAAACTAAATGCTAGTTCTTACACTAGAAGGTATATTTACCAAATGATCTTCAAGCCATTCAGAGTTTGTCATGTCGCCGTGCTCGCACTTTTCGTATGGTGGCATTTTGTACATTAGAGTCCAGATTGGACGAGTTTGTACACCGTTTGAATTTGTGAATTCGAGGAACTGTTCGCGCTCTTCGCGATCTTTTAGGAGAATTGCATTAAGCCAGTAGTTTGCACGACTGTTTTCTGTTTCTGTTACAAAAGGAATTCCAAGTTCTGCAAAGAACTTCTTATACATCTGAGCAGTTTCGCGCTTGTTTTCGATAATCTTGTCAAAATATTCAAGCTGAGCGGCACCAATAGCGGCATTTACGCCAGGCATACGAAGATTCCAGCCAGCAACTTTGTGATAGTAGCCCCACTTTGCAGGTTCTTTGGCTGTAGTTGAAAGGTATTTTGCACGAGCTGCAAGTTCTTCATCATCAGTAAGAAGCATACCACCGCCACCTGTTGTAAGCGTTTTATTTCCATTAAAACTAAGGATTGAAACCTTTCCGAAGGTACCGGTATGTTTTCCCTTATAGAAAGAGCCAACTGACTCAGCAGCATCTTCAATAAGCATCAAATTATGTTCATCACAGATAGTACGGATTTCATCA
>Ga0129307_1000357_pt1 | contig 73391 bp, 67 predicted proteins | sample P1105metagenome_FD_94437 | JGI IMG/M metagenome (GOLD analysis project Ga0129307, IMG submission 94437) | Capybara group fecal microbial communities from Wisconsin, USA - P1105 metagenome | ecosystem: Host-associated > Mammals > Digestive system > Large intestine > Fecal | place: USA: Wisconsin...
AAAAAAATGGTAGACAAAATACAGATGGTAGGTTGTGCATTCCTTCCAATTGATAAAAAAAGAAAACAAATATTAATTTCAAAAAGAAGTATGAACAAAAAATACTTTCCTGGATTATGGGAAGTAATAGGTGGAAATCTCGAATTTGGAGAAGATTTCAAGGATTGTATAATTCGAGAAGTAAAAGAAGAAATAAATTGTAGAGTAAAAGACTTACAGCATTTGCATTCAAGAGCAATGTATTTAAACGATTTAATGTATATTACAATCGCATATTATGGAGAGTTACTTGATAATCCAATATTTAATAAAGACGAAATATCAGAAATAAGATGGATTAGTGAAGAGGAATTATCAGACTTTGATTTCTGTCCTGGTGACATTGAATTATTAAAGCTAGGTTTTGCAAAACTTTAGTAATTCAAAAAATCAGGCCAACTCCACTTTTTAATTGTAGACATCCCATAATTACCGTGGTATCATTATCCCATAAAGAGGTGATAAAATGCCACAGATAAGACCTATACGAGATTTGAAGAATACTACAGCAATTTCTAACTTATGCCATGAAACCAATGAACCAATATTCATTACAAAAAACGGATATGGTGACATGGTTATTATGAGTATGGAAACATTTGAAAAATCTTCTTTTCTTAATAATTTATATGATAAACTTGATGTCGCAGAAGCAGATTTAAAAGCTGGTAGAGTTTCTGATGTAGATGATGCAATCTCTGACATAAGGAAGAAATATGGCTTATAAAGTCCAGATTGCTGATTCCGCAAAGCTGGAACTTGCTGAAATTGTAGGCTATATTGCAGAAACGTTATGTAATAAAACAGCAGCCTCAAGTTTATTAGATGATTTTTATGAGCAGAAAAGTTTCTTATATGAAAATCCATACACATTTCCAGAATGCCCGATTGAAAGTTTGAGAAAAAAAGGATATCGACGCTTTTTGTTCAAAAAAAATTATGTTGCCTTGTATTTAGTAGAGGATGATAAAAACAAAAAAGAAGTAACGATAATGCATATATTTTATGCAAAAAGAGACTATGAACAATTGGTGTAAAAACACATAACAAAGGTTCGTAGCCGACAGTGTTCTGTTTGGAAATAAATTTAATAAATCATGAGGTTAAAAATGTGTTTGATTTGTGAAAGAAAGGAAAAGAAAATTTCATCGAGACTTGCCAGGTAAAAATATAAAGGAAACAACATGGAATTTAACTCATTAATACCAGAACTAAGTGTCACAGATATAAACAAATCAAGGGATTTTTATTTGTCTCTTGGTTTTGAAATTAAATATGAACGTCCGGAAAATAAATTTATTTTTTTTCAGCTCGAAGAAAATCAGATTATGATTGAAGAGATTAACGGGCACTGGTCTGTTGGCGAAATGCAGCATCCTTTTGGGAATGGAATTAATCTGAGTATGCGTGTGTCGGACGTAAACGAAAAATACAAGGAATTAAAATCAAAAGGCATAAAAATGTTTCGGGAGCTGGAAGTTCATACTTATAAATGTGATGATGTAGAATATTCTGACAGTGAGTTTTTGCTTCAGGATCCGGATGGTTATTTGTTGAGATTTAATAATTAGTAAACGGAGGTCTTATGTTCACCCAGTTACCCGAAGAAAAAAAGGATTTGATTAAGCCGCTCTACAAAAAACATCAGCCCAACTGGTCTGCCCTCAGCTGTTATTTTGAAGGAAAGATGCCGGGCATTGCTTATGTTGATGATGTAAATACCCCGACAAAAGCAATCTGCAGGCTTGAGATGAGCTGGACATATGTTAGTGACAATGCCGACTTACCATGGATTGAAGAAGTTTTAGGCGAACTGGTAAAAAGGACCTGGATGCAGGTAGTCTGGGTTCCGGAGCGAAAAGGAAACTATCCTCTTAAAGATATTTCAAAACCATTTGCTCGCCTTGAATACATCGAAAGAAAAAAAGAAGAAAAGGAACCTTGCAGTGTGGAAATCTTACCATACTCAAGCGAGTTATACGACAAGCTGCCGGAAGATTACAAAGAATGGCATATTCAGAATTACGGCTCTAAAGAGGAATTCCTAAAAAAGGCCTGGGGATTTTTCGCTGTAGAAAATGGTAAGGTTTGCAGCGAAAGCGAAGGCGCCTTTACGTCGGGTGGCTATGCAGAAATGGGTATTTACACTTTTGAAGAATATCGCAACCGCGGCTTTGCTTATGCAACCTGCCTTAAAACAATTCAGGAGCTTGAAAAAAAGGGCATAAAACCAATCTGGGCCTGCGATAAAGATAATATAGAATCTGACCGCCTCGCCCAGCGTTTAGGCTATGTAAATCCTTTGGAATACGAGTTTATATACTTAGAGCCGCATAATTAATGTTTATGGTTTACAAATCTGTTTTAGGAGAGAAATATGACACCAGCAATTATTATAATTGATCTTCAGGAATATTTTTATAAAATAGCAAGCTCAAAGTTCGACAGCAAAATCAATCCGAATATTGAGAAGCTGCTGAAAATTGCGAGAGCTGAAAAAATCAAAATTATTCATATCAAAACTATTTATAAAAATGATAAGTCCAACTGGCCGGAGGCTTATAAAAACAGAGATGCAATGTGGTGCATGGAAAATACCGAAGACTGTAAAATCATTAAGAGCGCCCTGCCGACAGAAAACGAAACTGTTATCATAAAGAAAAGGTTTTCAAGTTTTTATGAAACAGAATTAGATGAAGTTTTGCAGCAGAACAAAATAGATACATTATTCATTGCTGGCTTTTCAGGAGATGTTTGTGTGCGCATGACTACAATGGACGCTTTTAACCGCGGCTATAATTTGTTCTGGATTTCTGATTGTATTGACTCTTTATTTGAAGATTATAAAAAATCAGAAGAATACATTCAGAATCTTACAAAGCTGAACGTTGTAACGATAGATGAAATGAAAAAAAGGATAATAAAATAATGGAAAAATCATTTGCAATTACAGGAATGCATCATATTTCGATGAAGTGTAAGGAGCCGGCTTTGTTTGAAAAGGCGGTGGCTTTTTATAAAGATGTTTTGGGTTTTGAAGAAGAGCGTCGATGGGCAGAAGGTGTGATGCTGAAATCTGGCGGGAGTGAAAACGGCGCGGCGCCGGCCCGGCTTGAGATTTTCTGCAACGGAGACGGAATCCGTGAGCTGGGAGCCGTTCGTCATTTTGCGCTTCAGACAAAAATGGTAGACGAACTTGCGGCAAAAGTTGAGGCTGCAGGTTACGAAGTTTTTATAAAACCAAAGGATATTGCCATTCCAAGCAATCCCGAGTTCCATGCACGAATGTCATTTTTCTATGGACCGCTTGGTGAACAGGTGGAACTTTTTAATCCGGAAAATTGAGTTTAGGAAAAAGATTAAATCAATGAGCAACGAAATTTCATATCAAAAAAAGAATGATGACATAGAATGCGTGCATTATAAAAACTGGACAAAGGCTTATCCGCCTCACACGCATGCTGAACACCTGACTCTTGGAATTGTTGAAGAGGGAAGTGTCTGTATTGTGATGGAGGGGGATTCAAAAATCTATGGCGTGGGAGATGAGTTTCAGATTCCGCCGGATGTCCTGCATGAGATAAAACCGGTTGATGAAAAGGGCTATTCTATGCTGGTAACTTGTGTTAGAACAAAGGCAGACAGCGTGGACGAAGAATCTGAAGAACCCGTTGAATCTGACGAGTCTAATGGACTTTTAGAACTCAAAGATTCCATTCTCGACCAGCCGGAAAATCTTTACCTTATTGAGGAAATGGCCCGGGATACAAATATCAGTCCTTTTCATTTAATCAGAAAATTTAAAAAGATGTACGGACTTACTCCGCATCAGTTTCAGATTCAGTGTAAAGTTCGAAAGGCACAGAAGCTGCTCGAAGAAGAAAAAAGCGTCTGCGAGGTAACTTATGATGCAGGCTTTTGCGATCAGAGTCACCTCGACAGATGCTTTCAAAAAATAGTCGGCCTTACCCCAAAAGAGTATAAGGATGCGGCAAAGTCAGACTGCGATTCCTAACACAAGGCTGGGAAAAACTTTGCAAAAAGATAAAGACCTTCTGGTCCTGCATTAACTTCGTGTGGAACTTTAGCCGGCATAATCGAAATAACACCCGGCTCATAATCAAGACTCTTTCCATCATTAATGCACTTTCCGTAGCCCGCAATAACCTCGTGAGTTTCCAGCTGAGTTTCGTGAATGTGATTTTTAATGCTTTTGTTCGGTGCAATTCTAACCAGGTGATAACTGAAGTCACCGCCTGTATCCTTTGCAGTGATGATGTGCTTAAGTTCAACCCCTTCAAAAGTCGGATGCTTGTTCCAGTTGATTTTACCGAAGTCAATCTGTCCTTCTGGCAGGCGAAGCTTTCCATCGTTATATTTTTCAAAAAGTTCTTTACTCATATTGTTACCTCTTGAAAAGAGAATAGCAAAATTGAGAATAAGAGAATTGGATAAAATTGCGCTTTTTTTTTACTATAGGCAAAAGCGTATGAAGGGAATATACTTTGTAAAAAGGAGATTTAAAAATGTCTGCACCAATTGAAAATTATCGTACGATGGTAAATCAGCCCTGAGGCAAGGAGGCATAAAAAATGACAAAAATTTATTTTGTTCGTCACGCTCAACCGAATTACAATAATCATGATGACAGGCTTCGTGAATTAACTCCAAAGGGTCTGGAAGACAGAAAAAAAGTGACAGATTGAATAATGGAGGTGTCTGATGTCAATTGTTGCAGCCTTTATGGTTCCGCATCCGCCGATGATTGTGCCGGAGGTTGGACGGGGAAGTGAAAAGCAGGTTGAAAAAACGATTAAGGCTTATGAAAAAGTTGCAGATGAAATTGCGGCTCTTAAGCCAGAGACGATTATTATCTCCAGTCCACACAGCGTAATGTATTCTGATTATTTTCATATTTCGCCGGGCAGCGGGGCAGTTGGTTCCTTTGCTGAGTTTGGTGCGCCGCAGGTTAGTTTTGATATTGAGTATGATGAAGAACTTGTGAAGAGAATTTGTGATAAGGCCGAGGCTACGCATTTTCCTGCCGGAACTCTTGGAGAAAAGAATCCTGCTCTTGATCATGGTACTATGGTGCCGCTTTGGTTCATTCTAAAAAAATATAAGGACTTTAAGCTTGTACGAACCGGCCTTTCGGGCTATGACCTTTTGAAGCATTATGAATATGGCATGATGATAAAGGATACAGTTGAGGAGCTTGGCCGTAAGGTTGTCTACGTTGCAAGTGGTGATTTGTCGCATAAGCTTCAGGATTATGGGCCTTATGGTTTTGCGGAAGAAGGTCCAGTGTATGATAAGCGGATTATGGAAGTGTGCTCGGCTGCGCGTTTTGGCGAGCTTTTTGATTTTGATGAAAACTTCTGCCAGAAGGCTGCGGAATGCGGACATAAATCTTTTGTGATTATGGCGGGTGCGCTGGATGGTAAGGCTGTAGAAGCAACTCAGTATTCGCACGAGGATGTAACCGGTGTTGGTTATGGAATCTGTTCTTTTGTGCCAAAGGGCGAAGATACGAGCCGTCACTTTCTGGAAACACGTCTTAAGCAGGTTGAAAGTGAGCTTGTGCAGAAACGCCAGAAGTCCGATGTCTGGGTAAAGCTTGCGAGAGAGTCTGCAGAATACTTTGTAAAAAATGGCAGCGAGCTGGAATTACCTTCCTGGGTGCCATCGGAACTTTTGAATGCGCGGGCCGGTGCCTTTGTTTCAGTTCATAAATTTGGAGCCCTGCGTGGCTGCATTGGAACCATTGCCGCAACAAAAGAAAATCTTGCCCTTGAGATTATTCACAATGCGGTTAGTGCTGTTTCCGAAGATCCTCGTTTTGAGCCTGTTACGAAAGATGAATTAAAATATCTTGATATAAATGTTGATGTTCTTGGCGACGCAGAAAAAATCTCTTCACCTGCACAACTTGATGTAAAAAAATACGGCGTGATTGTGCAGAGCGGTTATAAGAGGGGACTGCTGCTTCCAGATCTGGAAGGCGTTGATACTGTCGAACAGCAGATTTCAATTGCAAAGCGTAAAGGTGGCATTGCTCCTGGTGAGGATGTAGATTTGTTTCGCTTTGAAGTTGTGAGACATTATTAGCCGTGCGGAGAAATCAATATGCCGATTTGTGACGTATGCTTCAGAAAGTGCAAAATCGAAGAAGGACAGACTGGCTTTTGCGGCGGACGGACTTGTCGAGATGGTCAGGTAGTTGCGGCTAACTATGGAAAACTTACTTCTCTTGCATTAGACCCGATAGAAAAGAAACCTCTTAAGACCTTCCACCCCGGCAGCATGATTTTATCTCTTGGTTCTTATGGCTGTAATCTGCGTTGTCCTTTTTGTCAGAACTCAAGTATTTCCTGGTCGCAAAAGGCTTTTGAATTTAAAGACAAAGCTGATTTTTATGAGCCGGAAGAAATTGTAAAGATTGCGCAGGAGCTCCGTTCCCGTGGCAACATCGGCCTTGCCTTTACCTACAACGAGCCTCTCATCGGTTACGAGTTTGTGCGCGATACGGCAAAGCTGGCGAAAGAATCTGGTCTGCAAAATGTACTTGTTACAAACGGAACCGCAACACAAAAAGTTCTCAAAGAAATCAGCCCCTACATCGATGCCATGAACATAGACCTTAAGGCTTTTACAGATAGATTTTACAAGAACTTCATTGGTGGAGACTTTCAGATGGTAAAAGATTTTATCACAGGCGCTGTCCAGTCCTGCCATGTTGAACTCACAACTCTCATCATCCCCGACGAAAACGACAGTGAGCAGGAGATGCGAGAGCTCTCTGCCTGGGTCGCCGCCCTCGAAAATCAAGCAGACAAAAAAATCCCACTTCATATCACAAGATTTTTCCCATCCTTCAATCTTACAGACAAAGAACCAACTCCAGTCAACACAATCTTGCACCTTGTTGATATCGCCAAAGAAAATCTGGAATTTGTTTTTCCGGGAAATGTGTAAACAATATTTCCACCCATTCTCAACATATACAGTTGCGCTGAAATCCTATATTCTATAATCACAAAGCGCTTTGAAACTGAGGACTTTATGAATTACAGAAATGCACAGGACATTTTTCCAGAAAATCTTTTGAAGCAGATTCAGCGGTATGTCAGCGGCGAGACGATTTACATTCCGGCTAAAAATGAAAAAAAGGCCTGGGGTGAATCTTCGGGTAACAGGGCATATCTTGCAAAAAGAAATCAGAGCATGAAAAAAGATTTTGCGGATGGGCTGACAATCGAGCAGCTCTCGGAAAAGTATTGTCTTTTGTTTGATTCTGTAAAGCATATTGTCTACACAAAACAGGAGCGCACTATGCTGAATTATAACAAAACACTTTCTTCGGCTATGTCTTATGCTAAAGAAAATAAAATTGACGAATGGATTCATACCTATCTTCATGATGCAGGAAAGAATATTCCTTTTTCTGACGGGCTAAAGCTTTTCGAGCGATATTACATTGGACCTATGAAAATGCCGCTTGATTTGTTCGAGCGCAATACCGGTCCGGAAGAAGGCATGAAATATAAAATCGATAAGGACTGGTGGCCAATACATGTTGCAGCGCTGGAGGACTCAATAAAAAAAGATCCCGATATGCCGCCACTTATGGCACACTATGTTGAGCACGGCTTTGAAATGAACGATGGAAATACCCGCTTGCAGGCCTATAGAAATCTTGGTGTAAAAGAAGCATATTTTATCATCTGGATTACCGAGCAGGACGAGTATGAAGAGTTTATGACCCGCTATGGAAATTATGCCAAGGAAGCACCAGTTATCAGGAGATAAAGAAAAATGAAAACACTAATAATTTTATGCGCCCCATGTGGCGTTGGAAAATCTACAATACGCGAACTTATCGCCCAGCGCAATCAGCTTCCGGACTTTGCCTGTACTGATACAGATGCGGTCGGCCTGAACTGGCACAGCTACAAAGGAACTGACCACGAAAATCAGTATTATACAGACACCCTCAAACGTGCTGATGAAATCTCCGGTGAAAAAAATATTTTCTTTGTAAGTGCCGGCATGAATCCGCCAAACTTTTATAACTTAGTTGATTTGTCTGAATCGATAGGACGAACTTTCTTTATAGGCATGACCTGTTCTGATGAAGAAATCACAAAGCGACTCAAGGCCCGCCCTGCCGAACGCAAAACCGACAGCGACGAGTTTATCAAAAGTCAGCACGAATACAGCGCCTGGTTCAAAAGAAGCAGAGGAAAGTTTCAGCTCTTTATTGATAATACAAATCAGACGCCGGAAGAAACTGCCGGGCTTATTGAAAATTTTATAAAGAAACATATATAATCTTCTTAGGAAAGTAAAAAAATGACATTCGATGGAACACAAAAAGTAATTGGAAAAGGTGCTCAGGCAGAAGTGCTTTTGTATCATGGTTTCGCTTATAAGGTTTATAAAGAATCGTATCCTGCGGAATGGATTGCCTTTGAAAAAGAGCAGCAGAAGGCTGTAAACAAAGCTGGCATATGCCCGGTAAAATATTACGACACAGATGATCCACACATTATTAAGATGGATTTAGTGACAGGCGACCAGCTGGAAAAATCTGTTCCAAAGGCACCGGAGCAGGGCTTTTTACTTCTTGCAAAGGCTTTCCGTTTTGTCCACGAAGCTGATGCAAGTGATACAACTATTCCGCCTCTTTCTGCAACTGCAGGTCTCGCACTTTCTGATGAAGAAAAATCAGATGTGCTTCCGATTATAGAACGCCTTTCTCAAAAATACAAAAGCTGCATTTGTCATCTGGATATGCACTTTTTGAATATCATGATTCCATCGGATGAAGAACTTATTGCGGATAAAATCAATTATACAGTTATCGACTGGATGAACACCCGCCTTGCACCTCCTGTTTTTGACTACGCCCGTACCTATGTGATTTTTGATGAATTTGCAAAAGAGGCGGTGGACTTTTATAAAGCCGCAGTCTGGCCGGACATTCAGGCACTCGGAATTACAGAAGAAGATTTCTTTGATGCGGTAAAAGTCTGCACGGTTTTACGAAGCAAGGAAAAATAAAAGCTTTTAGTTAATTCTGAGGCTTTTTAAATATTCCTTGTGTTCTGGGCTCACGCGGAAACTTTCACAGGCTTTCTGAATTGCCTTGTTGTGAGTCCAGACATCAAGCTTTTTATTCTGAATAAAGGGGAGCGCTGTATCCCACTGCTTTACAAGCGCTTCTGCAAAAAGCCAGGCAGTCATCATGTTTACATAATATTCTTCGCTGCGGATTGAAGCCGGCAGTTCAAGATACTCTTCCTTATAATCATCATCAAGAAAATATTTCATTAAAAGCAGCATGCCAACGCGCTGAGTAAAAGGCTTATCGGAGCGGATCCAGGTTTGTAATTTTGGCAGAAGCTGCTGTCGGTTCTTTTTAAGGACAGGCGGATTAAGGCCATCGCTTACAGCCCAGCTGTTTATGAAAGGCAGGAAGGCTTCGAGGGCAGCCAGACAGTCTTCATATTTTTTGATTTTGTTTATAAGTGCAATCTGCAGGCAGTTTTCTTCGTGATATTTGTGAGGGAGTTCTGAGAGAAAAGCTTCAAGCTCTGCCGGAGGAAACTCTTTTATTTCACGAATTATTTCCTTGTAAGAAGGAGAACGAACGCCGATAAAAGCTTCCCGCGGCAGGGTAGGTACAAGCTTTGCAGAAAAGTCTGCGTATTTTTTATCCTGATATTTGAAAAGGATTTTTTGAATCTGGGTCATGTTATATATTCTATAACATATATTTTTTGATTTCTACTTTCCAACCACTGCAACCAGTTTTACAATTGTCTGGGCAGTAGTGAGGCCTTCGGTGTCTTTGTGGACAAGACCGTCCCCTCCATCCAGGGCTCCGGTGCCTGCGAATGTGAGACGGATTTCCTCGCTGTCTTTATTAAAGTCTGCCGGAATTACTGCCTCATAAACAACAGACGGCTGTCCGTTCACGCCGGAATTTTTCTTAGTATAAAAATCATTGTAGTCAAAACTTGTGTTAAACTCAGCTTTTAATACATAAGTTTTATCTTCCAGTTTAGCATCAAAAATAATTCCGCCTTTCGGAGTTGCACTGGTTACAGCGTCCAGCTTCAGATCTGGAGCGGCATTTTTTGAAGGTGCAAATTTTGAAGCATGATACCAGACAGGAAGTGATTCCGGTCGGCCTTCCTTTGGTCCCATAATCCAGCTTTTGTGACTAGCTCGTTCTGTAACATAAAGAGTTTTTATGTAATTTCCTTCTGTATCTTCAAGCCAGATTGCAAGTTGTGGTTCTCTTTTCTGTTTCCAGTTTTCACCGGCTCCAACAGAAATTGTAATGTCTTTTGCGCAAAGCATTCCAAGACAAAGAATCATAAGACTAATAGTTGAAATTATTTTTTTCATATTTTACCTCTGTTTTGTATTTGAAAGATTTATTTTTCTGATTACTTTAAAGCCCGAAGATTTGAGAACCTCTCTAACAGCTCTAACCGCTCCGCTCGACTGGCCGCAGAAATAGTTGAAAGGAAAAGGTGTGGTACAGCTGGTTACAATAACGGCCTTCTTTCCCTTATGAAGGGGGAGTGGAATACCGTGCTTTGATTCTCCCATCAGAATACCTACAAGGCGGTCGAAGAGACTTTTTAATTTGCCGTTCATATTTGCCCAGTAAACCGGAGTTCCAACCATAAGCATGTCGCATTCTTTGATTTCATTTTCGATCTTATGAGCGTCATCTTCAGGAAGAAGACAGCTTCCTTTTGAGCGGCAGGCCATACAGCCATGGCAGAAATTAAAGTTCAGGTCTGAGACATTTTCCCAGATAATTTCTGCACCAGGATTTTTCTTAAGCTGTCTGTCAGATTCTTTTTTGAGCAGGCTGGCAACATTTCCGTTTTTTCTAGGGCTGCCGTTTAATATTAAAATCTTCATTTATCTTCCTCCAGAAAAACTGAGTTACACCACATTTTGATAAAACGGTCTGTATAAGTGTTTCCCTTATCCCAATATTCAACTTCACATTTTTTCAGCAATACAGATTCAATGCAGCCCCAGAGTCCTGAAACAAGGAGGCTAACATCAAAGCGTGGGTCAGAAGATTTTGCCAGCCCTTGCTTAATTGCTTCCCGCAATAACTTTTCGCCGGTTCTGTTACATACATAAAATTCTTCCATCTGTTCCGGTGTGATATCTTCTGCAGACTTGATTCCCTGCATAACAAGAAGACATCTTCTTGGATTTTCAAAACACCAGTCGCGGTAGGCAATTACTGCATTTTTGATTTGCGCTTTAATTGTTTTTCCACGGGCAGCGTTTTCTTTGATTCGTTCATTAAGCTGGTTCAGACAGTCGAGGGAAATTGACTGGAAGAGTCTGTCTTTGTCTTTGAAGTAGTGATAGATATTTGTTGCAGTGATTTTGCATTCAGAAGCAATGTCTCGCATTCCAATCTGTTCAGGTTCTTTTTCCATGAGTAGTTTGAGCGCGGCTTCTTTAATCTGGTTTATAAGTTCTGGATTAGGATTTCTCATCTTGACTCCTTTTATAATATAACAGTGTTAACCTAACACTGTTATATTAAATTGTCAAGACGAAATATTTTTTTTTAGTATTCTATTGAAATGTCTCCGGAGGTTGTCTGAATTTTGATTTCAGCGCCGCCACCATTGTAGTTCTGGGTGTAGTTGTTGCGAGGTTCTACGCGGTTGTTGTTGAACTTGTCGCGGAAGGTTCCTGAATTGCTTACAACGTCAACAGAAAACTTTGCGCGCATTGGAAGATAAAGATCTACATCACCGCTTGTACATTGAATTGCAGAAGAAGCAGCAGGAGCAGATAATAATTCCATTTCGATTCCTCCGCTTGTATTTTTTGCATCAAAGTAATCGCAGTCGAATTTCTTAACTGTAATTCCGCCGCTTGTTGACTGGAAGTTTGCATATTCACTTGCAAAATCATCTGCTTCAATGTCACCGCTTGTTGTATGGACTTTTCCTGTTCCTCCTGTGAACTTTTTAACCTGGATATCTGCGCTGATGGCTTCTGCAGAAAAATCATCTGCATCAATATTATAAAGTTCAATGTCGCCGCTTGTAGCTGTAACTTTTACTGTATCTGCAAAAAGACCTTTTTCAGATTTTATGTCTCCGCTGGTAGAAGAGATTATAATTTCGTCTTTTGCGGAAAGGGCACGTTCAATTTCTATGTCACCACTGGTTGTTTTTAAGGTGATTTCGTCAAAGTCTTTTTTCTGTGGAACATAAATTATTACGGTGCAAGAAAGGCCTGTTGGTGAAGAAAAAAAGTTGAAACCCTGATTTGTTGTTTCAATACAAAGAGTTGAACCTGAAACAGAAATTTCTGGAGCACGCTTTCTATGGTTGCAATAAGTTTCTACTTCAATGCTTGTATTATCATAGGTTTCTTTGATTTTGATGTTTTCCCATGAAAGATTTGAGCTGATGTTTTCGATTGAATCTGCACCGAAATTTTCTTTTTTGAGAAGATTTGGAAGTGCAAATACACCTGCTGTAAATGATGCCAAAAGTAATGCAGTTATTATCTTTTTCATTATCATACCTCTTAATATTGTAACACCTGATGTGGGTAGAATTTGTTACTTGTTATAATGCGGGTTCACTTTTAATATATCAATTTTATAACTAATTGTGTATATTAGATTTATGAAGAATAAGAAAAATAACGAGCTTGCAGTTTGTGGTTTTGCAGCTGTAAAAAAGCTCGAAAAGAATCATCCGGAAAAAATTACCCGTTTATATTTTACAGAAGAAGTTGCTCCGAAATTTGGCGGCTTGTGCAAAAAGCTTGCGAAGGTGCACGGCATTTATAATCAGAAGCCTGCGGCTGATCTGGAAAAGCTGAGCGGCACGGTGCATCATCAGGGTGTTGTTGCCATGATTGAGGCGCCGCAGATTGAACCGCTGGACAGTGATATCACCGACGGATGGTGCCAGCGCGGCGAAAATGCGGTCTTGTTCGACAGAATCGGAAACGCAAACAACTTCGGTGCTATTGTAAGAAGCGCGGCTTTTTTTGGAATTAAGAATATTATAATTCCGCTGGACGAGACCCAGAGTTCGATCACAACAAGCAGCTATAGAGTGGCTGAGGGCGGAATGGAGTATGTTAATATTTATAGTGTACAGTCGAGCGTGAGATTGCTGGAAGCAATGAAGGGAAAGATGCTTCGTGTTGGAACTGATTTGAGCGCTAAGAAGTCGGTGGATTTTTTAAGTAGTCCTGCTGCCCGCAATAAACCGGTTCTCATTGTTCTTGGTAACGAAGAAAATGGTATAAGCGAAGCAGTCCGCAAAAATTGCGACGAGCTTGTTATTATTCCCTGGGGCGGCATGAAAGACGGCACATCGGAAAGTCTTGTAGACAGCCTTAATGTTGCGCAGGCCGCATCTGTAATTTTTTATGAACTGACTAAATAGTTAGTTGTTACTAACTTTTCATTATATTATTAATCTGTTATAATAAACGCATTAATAAAAAACAAGAGGTATTATATGAAATCATATTTTGATTTAACTGGTCAGGTTGCTGTTGTAACCGGCTGTTCTACAGGTCTTGGTGTTCAGATGGCTAAGGCTCTTGCTAATCAGGGAGCAAAAATTGTTGCCATTGCACGCCGTAAAGAGTTGATTGACGCAGTTGCTAAAGAAATTGCGGAAGAATATAAAGTTGAAGCAGTTGGTATTCAGTGTGATATTACTGACACAGATCGTGTTAATGCTGTAATTGATGAGATTATGGCAAAGTTTGGCCGCATTGATATTCTTATCAACAATGCCGGAACTGGTGCTGTTGCTCCTGCTGAAGATATTACAGACGAGCAGTTCTACAACGAAATCAATATTGATATGTTTGGTTCTTTCCGCATGGCACGCGCTATTGCTAAAAAGGCAATGATTCCTGCAAAGTATGGCCGCATCATCAACATTGCTTCTATGTATGGTATGGTTGGAAATAAGGTTGCTCCATGTTCTCCTTATCATGCAGCAAAGGGTGGTGTTGTAAACATGACTCGTGGTCTTGCAAGTGAATGGGGAAAATACGGCATCAACGTAAACGCAATCTGCCCTGGCTATTTCTACAGCCCTCTTACAAAAGAAACTCTGGATTCAGATTTCTTCCAGCAGAATGCTCAGACAATGATTCCTCTCAGCCGCTATGGTAACGAAGGCGAACTTGATACTGCAGCACTCTTCCTTTCAAGTCCAGCATCAAGCTACGTTACAGGAGTTATCCTCCCTGTTGACGGCGGCTATACTGCTATGTAGGCTATAATCGAAGAAGCTGAAAAAAAAGACCTGCTTGCGCAGGTCTTTTTTTATCTGACTATTTCCTATTCAATAACTACATCGCCGCTTTTGCTGAGTACGAAGCTTCCTTTCTTACCATCTGCAGAAATTTCGTATTTTCCTTTATAACCTTCTATTGTGATATAGCCGTCGGCATCAGTTTTTGCATCGAGCTCTGTGTGCCATTCTTCTTTTATCAGATGATGTAATCTATTGTAAGATGGTTTAAGAGAACCGTCTTTTCTGATTACGCCGCTTGGTGCATTAAGCCAGGCTCCGTCGCCAAAGTCCCAGTTTGTAATTGCTGTAACAAGAGGATGATTTTCGAAAAGATTACGATACATCTTTTCGAGGTCGTCGGCCTGCTTTTGTTCTAACTCTGGAGTTGCAGCATCGTCATCATAATGTGCATCCTGAAGGTCTGTAATTTCTGGAGCAACAAGAGGGCCTGCAACAATTGTATTTTCTGTAAAATGAATAGGAAGACCAAAGTGTTCAAAGCGGCTGAGAATCTCTTCTGTTTTTTCCAGTGACCACACACCCTGATGCTGATGCGACTGCAGTCCGATTGTTTTGATTGGAACACCGGCATTAAGACATCCATCAATCAGAATTTCATAATTTGTTGAAAGATTAAAATCGTTAATGAGGAAGATTCCATCCGGGTTAGTTTCCTGTGCAGCATCAAAAACTTTCTTTACAAGACCAACACGGCCAAGTTCCTTACAGATTCTTGTTATAGCGTTATCATATTTATCGTAAATAGGCATGATTACAACTTCGTTGATAACGTCCCACATGTCAATTATGCCTTTGAAATTTCCTACATCACGGTGAATACGCGCAAGCTGCTTTTCAAGAATTGTTTTATTATCGTAATTCATGAGCCATGGAACGCAGCCTGTATGCCAGCAAAGAGGATGACCTTTTACAGTTACATCCTTGCTCTTAAGGAATTTTGCAGCATTCATAAGCTGTTCAGTATGTGGGTTTCCTTCTTCCGGTTCATAACCTCCCCAGTAAAAAGGAAGGGTTCCATAGTTGAAGAGTCCGAGCCATTTCTGCATGCGGTCTTCGAGACGGGCACGGTAAGCTTCCTGTTCTTCTTCCGGCATGGGCTTTACTTTGTTCAGACTTCCGTTGCCGTTATGAACTTCGGGACCATTTGTATATGGGAGAGTTTCAAAGGCTCCGCATCCGAAGAGGAATTCGTGATTAATCTGATTTATATGAAAGCTGGTATTCGCAGCGGGTTTTCCATCTTTTCCAATTACTCTGATTTTTGCTTTATCCATTCTATGAAACATATAAGTTACCTCTAGTTTAATTCTATTGTAAATCAGGGGTTTTTATATAATGGGGATGTATAATAATTGTAAAAAAGTACAAATAATACAAATCGGGAAATTATTTGATTTGCCAAAAACTTAAAGTGTCCTATACTTTTATAAATAGATTTTTTAAGAGGACTATTCATGACAAATAATTTTGAGAAACTAACTAATGAAGAAAAAATGCGTCTGTTCAATGGAGTGGGTAACTGGAACAGTTATGATGCAGGAGGAAAGATTCCTTCTTTCACAATGAGTGATGGACCGCATGGTCTTCGTAAACAAGATGCACAGGAAGAAACTGAACATTATGCAGATATTAACCGTAGCCGCCTTGCAACCTGTTTTCCAACATCAAGTTGTATGGCAGCCAGCTGGGATAAATCACTTTTAAGCGAGCTTGGAAAATCTATTGCAGAAGAAGCACAGTGCCAGGAAGTAGACCTTGTACTCGGGCCTGGAACAAATATCAAGCGTTCTCCTTTGTGTGGCCGTAATTTTGAATATTATTCGGAAGATCCGTATCTTGCTGGAACTCTTGCGGCTCAATATATAAAAGGAATGCAGGCTCTTGGAATTGGAACTTCGCTTAAACATTTTACCTGTAATAATCAGGAAAAAAGACGACAGACTTCAAACTCAATTGTAAACGAAAAAACACTTTCGGAAATTTATCTCAGGCCTTTTGAGATTGCAGTTCGTAAGGCTCAGCCGGCAAGTATTATGGTTTCCTATAATAAAGTGAATGGTGAATATGCGGCTGCAAGTAAATTTCTTTTGACAGAAGTTCTTAGAAAAAAATGGGGTTTCAAGGGAATTGTGATTTCTGACTGGGGTGCCTGCATTGGCGCGGTAAACTGTGTAAAGGCTGGAATGTCTCTTGCCATGCCGGATTCAAACGGTTATTTTTCGAATCAACTTGCAAAGGTTTATGATGAAGATAAAGAATTGCAGGAAAAGTTAGCAGAAGCTAATTCACTTGTTATAGAAGCTGCACAAAAATGGAATGGCGGCCACAAGCAGAAGGCAGACAATTCTAAAATTGATTTTGCAGCACATCATAAAGCGGCATTGCGATTTGCAACAAGCTCGGCTGTTCTTCTTAAGAATGATGGAATTCTGCCACTTGCTAAAAATACAAAACTTACTGTTATTGGTGGACTTGCTGCTACGATGAAATTTCAGGGCGGCGGTTCAAGTCATATTTCAACCGCTCCTTACCCGAATGCAATCGACAGTTTAAAATCTCTTGGTTATGAAATTGATTTTGCAGAAGGCTATTCCGGAAAGATTTGTGATGCAAGTGAAAAAGGTTATGCACAGGCAATTGAAGCTGCCAGAAAAGCTGTTGCAGAAAAAAGACCGGTTCTTTACTTCTGCGGTCTCACAGACGAAATCGAAGGCGAAGGTTTCGACCGAGACAGCCTGGCCCTCCAGAAGGTTCAGACAAAGCTGCTGGATCAGATAATTGCGCTTGGTGCAGATGTTGTTGCAGTGACCTTTAGCGGCGCTCCGATCGATATTTACTTTGCAGATAAGGTTAGGGCAGTGCTTCATATGTATCTTTGTGGTGAAGCCTGTGGAGAAGCTTGTGCAGAGCTTTTGAGTGGAAATGTAAATCCGAGTGGAAAGCTTGCAGAAACCTTCCCCTTCTCAGAAAAGGACACTCCCTGTTACGGAAGCTTTGGCGGAGAAGATGATAACATCGAATATAAAGAAGGTTCATTTTTAGGTTACCGTCATTACGAAGCAAAGAATATTCCGGTTCGTTATGAGTTTGGTTATGGCCTGAGTTACACAACTTTTGATTATTCTGAACTTGAAGTTGATGTAAAAAAAGGAACAGTTTCTTTTGAAATTACAAATACCGGCAAAGTAAAGGGAGCAGAAGCAGCACAGGTTTACATTCAGAAAAAGGGAGAAGCCTATCCAGAGCTCCGTGGTTTTGAAAAAGTTCTGCTTGAGCCGGGAGAGAAAAAACGAGTAACGGTTGAGCTGGATGATAACGCCTTCAAAACTTACGATACAAGCGTCCATGATTTTGTACCTGATGCAGGAACTTATGAAATCAAAGTAGGAGCTTCGGTCAGAAAAATCCTGATGAAAAAAGAAGTTGAAGTAAGTGCAAATGCACAGGCAAGCGCTCAGACATATAAACCAGACAATGCTCTTTATGATGCATTCTTTTCAGATTGTTATTATGAGCAGCATCATAAAGGAACTTTTACTTCAGCTGATAATCTTTGCGATATGGCAAAAGAAAGTCTTTTTGTAAAATTAGTGACAAAAATTATTTTGAGGATATTTCTTTTTTCTGCCCGCGGAAAATCAAAAAATGATCCTTCTGTAAAAATTGCAATCAGTGCGATTTTGGAAAACCCGCTTGAAAGCCTGATCAGTATTACTAAGGGAGTTTTCTCTGAAAAGTTAGTTGCAAAAATTGTAAGGGCTGCAAACAGATAATGCTGCGGCTTTTTAAGTTGACAATTTTCATAAAAATGTCAATAATTAAAAGACTAATATAAAACGAGGTAATTATGGAAAACGAAAATCTTGATAAGAAAGTTCTTGTAACTGGTGCGAGCGGCGGAATTGGCCGTGCTATCGCTGTAGAAGCTGCTAAAGCCGGATATTATGTAATCTGTCACTATAATGGAAGTCAGGGAAAAGCAGAGGAAACTCTTGCTCAGATTAAGGCTGCCGGCGGACAGGGTGAACTGATTCAGTTTGATGTTTCTAATCGTGAAGATTGTAAGGCTAAACTTGGAGAACTCAGCGAGAAATATGGCGCACTCTGGGGAATCGTAAATAACGCTGGTGTTACACGCGATAATACTTTTGTTGCTATGAGCGGTGAAGACTGGGACAAGGTTATCCATACAAACCTCGATAGTTTTTATAATGTAATTAATCCGCTTCTGATGCCAATGGCTAGCCGAAAAAATAAGCGCGGTGGACGTATTATTACAATCTCTTCTGTAAGTGGATGTGATGGAAACCGCGGACAGACAAACTACTCTGCTTCTAAGGCCGGAATTATCGGTGCAACAAAGGCTCTTGCTGTTGAACTTGCAGGTCGTGGAATTACCTGTAACGCAATTGCTCCTGGAGTAATCGAAACAGATATGACAAAGGCAATCCGTCCGGAAGTTTATGAAATTATCATGAAGACAATTCCTATGGGACGTGCCGGTAAGCCGGAAGAAATTGCTTCTGCTGCTGTATTCCTCCTTAGCGAAGGTGCTGCTTATATTACCCGTCAGGTTATTGAAATCGACGGTGGTATGTAATACAATTTTAAAAAAATAGAAAAAGAGGAAAAACTATGAAAAAAACAATTGCACTTTTTGGTTTATTGCTTCTTGTTAGCAGCTTGTTCGCAATAGAATTCAACGCATCTGATTTGATGAAGGATAAGAAGGTAATCGAACTTATCGAATCTTATGAGCTTGAAAATGTTTACAGCGATGAATGCCAGGATTTATTCAGAAATGAAAATACTGATGACTGGGTTTATATCTTTTCGGTTGGTAACGAAGAGAACAGCGATAAATGGGTTTTAACTCAGATTTTCGTTTATGTGGACGGTGTTTTTGAATCTTGTCAGAGATACGGCTCATATACTGCTGAATCAAGTTCTAAATATATGTGGGCTTGTATTACAGAAACAAGCTCAACTGTTTCGGAAACAAATAAAGCTAATAAGTCAAACTATGTCTGGTCTGATCCTAGAGGTGTTTTCATAAATTGTTTTAATTTACGTCTTCAGGTTTTCCTCGAAATGGTTAAACTGGCCAAAACTCAGGAGTTTATAATTCCAGATTTTGCTATGGAACGCTACAGCTATTTCATAAACTGGTATAACGAAAATAAATCAGATAGTAACTTAAGAATGAAACTTCCAAAAGAATATCGAAAATATTTGAAAGAACATAACCAGTAATTATTGAATACCTCGGATTTTCCGAGGTATTTTTTTATATCGTTTTTCCTTGCGGTTACATTTTTGGTGTGTTAAAATCATATAAATAGTTATAATTATCTAATAAAGTCCTGACATACTTGTTTTAGAATAAAAGTATATTTTTAATGTAAGCCAAGTATTTCCAATTTTTTGGAGGACGATATTGAAATTATTTAGTCGAAAAAATCTCCTGATGATTTTCCTAACAATTTTTGGACTTTTATGTATCGTTGGGGTAACAAGATTAGCAAGAATCTCTGGTCAAATTATCCGTTACGGTAAATTTGTTTTTCCGGTTTCTTCAATACAAGGTATTATTGCAGCCTTAAATTCTTTGTGCTGTGTAATACTGGTCTTTATAGATTTCAGAAAGGGTAGTAAGCTTGCTTTTGGTGTAATGGCTCTAAGTATACTGGCCGCCCTGAATCCGATTATTGGCTCTCACAATCTGGCTCCTCTTCCAAGTGTAGTAACATCACTTGTTTCATTTATTACTGTTTTAATTATTTATTCTTTCTACAAAAAATCTACAATCAACAGTCTTACAGATTTTATTACCGGCTTGTCAAACAGACGTTACTATGTCAGATATGTTAATCAAATGCTTGAAACAAAGAATAACTTTTATCTTGCCTGTATCGAAATAGAAGATTTTAAAAATATAAATGATGTTTATGGAATTCAGGCTGGAGATTATATTCTGAAGAATATTGCACCAAAACTTAAAAGTATGCTTGGAAAAGACGAAATACTTTTTAAGATTACCGGTGGTATTTTTGCAATGATTCTTGATGAAAATAACTATGCGGAGGAAAAGCTTAAGCTGATTATCCGTTCGGAAGTTATGACTCTGCCGCCAAAGCATGGGGAAGATCCTTCTATAAAAAAGACCTGTAACGTTTCACTTGCGGCCGGAGTCATTCATATAAATCAGGATTATGACAAAGAAAGAAATGCTTCTGGAATTCTCCGCTATGCAGAAATTGCTCTAGCAGAAGCTCGTAAATCTCAGGAACAGAAAATTTGTTTTTATGATGATTCACTTCTTGATTCTGATTTTGAACAAAAGGAAGCAGAGTTCCTTATCAAAGATGCAATGGCACATAACTGGTTCTTCCTGGTTTATCAGCCCCAGTATATTACGGAAGGAAAAAAGCTTCGTGGATTTGAAACTCTGATTCGCTGCAGAAAGCCGGATGGTTCAATTGTAAGCCCCGCTATGTTTATTCCTGCTGCGGAAAAAACAAACCTTATTACAGAAATTGATGATTATGTTCTTCGCCGTGCAATGACAGAGATGAAGCCGGTGCTCGAGGCCAGTGGAAACAGCTTTGTTGTATCAATCAATGTATCTGCAAAAAATATTGCTACAGAAAACTTTGCCCAGAAAATTAATCAGCTGATTGAAGAGATTCAATTCCCTGCCGAAAACCTTGAAATTGAAATTACTGAATATTCTTTTGCAGAGTCCAGAGATACAACTATCGACAATATTCTTACCCTGCGTACTCTTGGTGTTCAGATTGCCCTTGATGATTTTGGAACCGGCTATACTTCAATCGCCCAGCTTATGAAGCTGCCGGTAAGTCTTTTGAAAATCGATAAGAGCCTGATTGATGAGCTTGAAAATGATCCTGTTATGAGCGATATGGTCGATTCAATTATTTACATGGGGCATATAATGGATTGTGAGGTAATTTCCGAAGGTGTTGAAAACGAAAGTCAGCTGGAAATTCTCAAAGAACATAAGTGTGATTTTATTCAGGGCTTTGTCTGGGGCAAACCGCTGCCTTTTGATGAAGCAAAGGCACTTTGCAAATAGATTGAATTAAACCCATTTTTCTTATATTCTTATAATACTCGATTAATTACAATTTTGTTTGAGGAAGTATTATGGAATTTACAAAACCTAATGGAAAACGCCGCGTTGTTGTTACTGGCGGTGGTATGGTTTCGGCACTTGGCCGCGATTGGGAAACTGCTTACGCAAATCTTAAAACCTGTAAAAATAAAATCAGATATATGCCAGAATGGGAACGCTATACAAAAATGAATACCCGTCTGGCTTGTCCTTTTGACGAGGAACTTCCAAGCTTCCCTCGCAAGAAGGTTCGTGGAATGGGCCGTGTTGCTTTGCTCGGTCTTCTTTCAACTCACGATGCACTTGCTATGGCAGGACTTCTTGCAGAAGACGGCGATGATGTAATTGAAGAACTTAAAAACGGACGCACTGGTATTGCTTACGGAACCTGTATGGGAAGTATGGATGCTATCGGCGACCTTGCAAAAATGGTTGAAACTGGTGATTCTAGCCACCTCAACAGCCAGACATACATTAAGGCTATGCCACAGACAAACGCATGTAACATGAGCGTTTACTGGCAGATTCGCGGTCGTGTAATCATTACTGATACAGCTTGTACTTCTGGTTCGCAGTCTATTGGTTACGGCTACGAAGCAATTGAAGACGGACGTCAGGAAATCATGATTTGTGGTGGTGCCGAAGAACTTTCTGCTCCAGATGCTGCTATTTTTGATACTCTTGGAGCAACATCTTGCTTGAACAAGACTCCAGACCAGACACCAAAGTGCTTTGACAAGGACCGTGATGGTCTTGTAATCGGTGAAGGTGCAGGTACTTTGATTTTGGAAGACCTTGAACACGCTGTAAAACGCGGTGCAAAGATTTACTGCGAAATTGCAGGCTTTGCAACAAATATGGATGGTTCACACATTACATCACCTAACAGCGAAACTCAGGCAAAATGTCTTGAAATGGCAATTGAAGATGCAGGAATCAGCAAGGATCAGATTGCTTATGTAAATGCTCACGGAACTGCAACTCCACACGGAGACATTTCTGAAACACAGGCTGTTTACAAGGCTTTTGGCAAGGCTGTACCAATTTCTTCAACAAAGAGTTACATCGGTCATATTCTTGGTGCATGTGGTTGTGTAGAAAGCTGGCTCACAATCAACATGATGAATGAAGGCTGGTTCCATCCGAACGTAAACCTCGTAAACATCGATCCTGAATGTGCTCCTCTTGATTATATTCAGGGAGAAGGCCGCAATATTGACGCTGAATACGTTATGGCAAATAACTTTGCTTTTGGCGGCGTTAATACAAGTTTGATTTTCAAAAAGTGGCATAATCAGTAATATATTTGGAGTATTTGAAGGGGGATTATCGATTAATCCCCCTTTTTATTTTTTATGAAAAAACGTTTATTTTTATTTCTTATAATTTGTTATCTTTGTTGTACTTTTCTTTCTGCTGAAAACGTAATTTCAGATTATACCTTACAGAAGGTAGAAGATTTTGTGACTTACCGTGTGACGCTAAAAAGCGAAGAGCATGAGGTTGCATATAAAAAAATCGATGAACTCAAAAAAGAGACTCTTGCAGAACTTCCTGCTTATGCGAAAGATTTTGATCAGGAAAAGTGTCTTCTTGAAAGTCTTTATTATGCTGAGTATTACGAACATGCCTTGAATGCCGATGGAAATCAGAAAGAGCTTCGTGCAGAAATCAAAAGGCTCATGAAAAATGATTTTGCCTGTATTAATGCTCGAAGTAAAGATGAGATTTGCGACTGGCTGTATTTAATCACTGGAGATGTAACTGCTTATTATATGACTCGTTCATTAGCAGCAACTCTTTTATATGGCATGAAAGTCAAAGATTGTTATGAAAAGGCTGCAGCTGTAAATCCAAATCGGGCAAGCGCTTATGTATCTTTGGGTAACTGGTGTTTTTACGCTCCCGCAATTGCTGGTGGTGGAAAAGGCAGAGCGCAAAAGAATTTTAATAATGCAGAAAAATGTGCTGTAATTCCAGGCGAAAAATATCTTGTCTACATTGCTCAGTCTCAGCTGAATTTTGAATACAAAAAAACTGACCTGGCAAAAGTTTATCTGGATAAGGCTATTGCACTTAATTTAGGCCACAAAGATCTGGATCTGATTGCAAAATGCAACAAAAAAGATATTTCGTATTTTCAGTATCTTCGTAATCGTTCTGGCGTTGATGAAGAAATGTCAGAAGACGAAATGGATGAAGACGATAAACAGTAAATTGTTGTTAAATGATAACAAATGCGATATAATTAGATACCGTATGAAAAACGGGTTTGATAACGATAAGTATCTTAAGATTCAATCAGAACACATTAAAGAAAGGATTGCCAAATTTGGCGATAAACTCTATCTGGAATTCGGTGGAAAGCTTTTTGATGACTACCACGCTTCCCGAGTTCTCCCAGGTTTCCAGCCGGACAGTAAATTGCGAATGCTCATGCAGCTGGCCGACGTTGCGGAAATCGTAATTGTAATCTCAGCAGTTGATATTGAAAAGAACAAGGTTCGCAGCGACCTCGGAATCACCTACGATAAGGACGTACTCCGTCTTCGCGATGAATTCCAGAACCGCGGCCTCATGGTTGGCAGCGTTGTAATTACCCATTATACAGGCCAGGAAGCAGCAAAGGCTTTCCGCAGCCGTCTTAAGAAGATGGGAATTAAGGCCTACTATCACTATACAATTCCAGGCTATCCTTCTAACGTGCCTCTTATTGCCAGCGACGAAGGTTTTGGTAAAAATGATTATATTGAAACAAGCCGCCCTCTCGTTGTAATTACAGCGCCAGGTCCTGGAAGCGGAAAAATGGCTACCTGCTTAAGCCAGCTCTATCACGAAAACAAGCGCGGAATTAAGGCCGGTTATGCTAAGTTCGAAACCTTCCCGATCTGGAACCTTCCTCTTAAGCATCCTGTAAATCTTGCTTACGAAGCTGCAACTGCAGACCTCAATGACGTAAACATGATTGACCCATGGCATCTCGAGGCTTACGGAAAAACAACTGTAAACTACAACCGCGATATCGAAATCTTCCCTGTTCTTGATGCAATCTTCAAGGGCATTTACGGAAAGAACCCTTATAAATCGCCTACAGACATGGGCGTAAATATGGTGGGCTATTGTATTGTTGATGACAAGGTTTGCTGCGAGGCAAGTAAGCAGGAAATTATCCGCCGCTATTACGAAACTCTCGGCCGCCTTGTAGAAGGCAATGCAGAAGAATCTGAAATTGATAAGATTAATCTTTTGATGCAGCAGGCTCAGATTACAACTGATGACCGCAAGGTTACTGTTGCTGCAAAAGAGCGTGCTGCCAAAGAAAAAACTATCTGTGCGGCTATTGAGCTTTCTGATGGTACAATCATTACTTCGGCAACTTCTGATTTGCTTGGAACTTCAGCAGCCCTTATTCTGAATGCTACAAAGCATCTTGCAGGTCTGGATCATAAACTCAAGTTAATTCCAAAAGAAATGATTGAGCCGATTCAGCGTATGAAAGTTGATTATTTGAGTGGAAACAACCCGCGTCTTCATACAGACGAGGTTCTTGTTGCTCTTGCAATGCTTTCAAAAACTGATGAAAACTGCCACAAGGCAATTGAGCAGCTGCCAAAGCTTCGCGGCTGCCAGGTACATACAACAGTGATGCTGAGCGAAGTAGATAGAAAGATTTTTAAGAAGCTTGGCGTTGTGCTCACTTGTGAGCCTGTAAGTAAAAAGCAGAAGCCTTTGATTGGCTAAAAAAAATGTCCGGTTTGACCGGACATTTTTTTTATAGTATTTTTTTCAAAGGTTTTCCTACAAGACTGATTACCGGGCCCAGCAGAAGGGACATCAAAATTGAACCGACAATAGAACCCTGAATGCCTTCCGGATTTAATTTACCGGCAATTACACCAATACCAACTGCAGCTAAATCAAAGAGAATACGGATTATTGCAAACGGCACCTTAGTAATCCAGCCGCTGAGGATATTTGGAATTGCGTCGTATGGAGCAACACCCATCTGAGCATTCATATAGATTGAAGCAACGACTACAAAGCAAAGCAGGGTGACTGCAAAGATTACAACTCGAACGGCAAAGCTTCCATCATAAATAAACTGGGCAAATCCGATATTTTTCCAGATCCAGCGGCAGAGATCTATTACATAGCCAATCAAAATCATATTGGCAAGAGTTCCAAAGCCAATCATTTGAGCGCCAAAGATGAAAGTGAAAACAAGCATCAGACCATATACCAGGACCTCGGTGTTGCCGAGTCCCCAGCCAAGTGTACTTGCAATATTCAGGTTCATAAAACTTGCAGGGTCTGTTCCCCAGCCGATTTCAACGAGAATAGAAACGAAAACGCCCATTAGAATTACAGCTGGTAACATAAAGGCCAGGCGTTTGCCAAAGTTAGGCACGATAAATTGTTTAAAAGAGAATTTCATAGTATCACATAATATGTGATTAAAGATTGTCGGGTCAAGATGTGGGTTGTTTGAGCTTGTCGAAACAACCAGCATATACGGTCATTTCGACAGGCTCAATGACCCTATGTTTTGTATTATAGAAAATATGTCTTCATTAAGCCCTTGCCCTTAACTTCAACATCAATTCCTTCGCTGTACACAAATTCATCTTTTGTCTGTAGATAAGTATTTTTAGTAACGTGAATCTTCATTGGTTCACCAGTACTTTCCATTCGGCTGGCTACGTTTACTGTGTCGCCCCAGATATCGTAAATGAATTTAGATTTTCCAATTACTCCGGCAACAAGGTTTCCGGTATTAATACCAAGACGAATCTGAACCTTTACTGTTGAGTTGAGATTAAAGCGTCTTACATCATCCATAAGGCCGAGAGCAAAACGAACCATACGGAGAGCGCCATCATTGTCTACTTCATCTGTAAAGCCGGTGGCAGCCATGTATGCATCGCCAATGGTTTTGATCTTTTCGATACCTTCGCGTTTAGCACGTTCATCAAAAAGGGAAACCATTTTGTTCAGCATAGTTACAACTTCTTCGGCAGTCATTCCATCGCTCATTTTTGTAAAGCCGACTATGTCGGTAAAGAGTACGGTAATGTTCGGGAATTTTTTAGCGATTGTCTGGCCCGGTTTTTCTGTAAGCTCTTTAGCGACTTCTTCCGGAAGAATATTCAAAAGCAGTCTTTCAGATTTTTCTTTTTCGAGTTTAAGATCGTGTGTTCGTTCTTCAACTTTGTTTTCAAGTTCAATCTGATAACGACGCATACGGCGGATTTTTATCCAGACGATGAGAACTGCAACACCAACAATAATTAAGCCTACAAGAATCTGGAACCAGAGTCGTTGCCATAAATAAGGCTTTTTTATGATGATGATTGGAGTTGAAGGTTGACTTTGAATTTCATCACCGTTCTGCGAAATTACTGTGAACTGATAAGTTCCAGGTTTCAGGTTTGTGTAAGAAACATTACGCAGATTAGACCAGTCAGAATAATCAGGTTCAAAGCCTTCAAGCTTATAGCAGAAGCGCATCTGATCAGAAGAAATAAAACTTAATCCGGTAAACTTAATGCTCAAACGTCTTGCAGAAGGCGGCAGAATGATTTTTTCTCCGTGGTAATCATGTTTGACGTTATCAATAGAATATTCCTGAATTTCGATTTTTGGCGGAATCTGATTTTTGCCGGATTTTACAGGATCATAAATTGCAAAACCGTCTATCAAAGTAAACCATACACGACCAAGAGAATCCTGTGCAGAAACAGAAGTAGAAGTTACACCGCCGGTTTTAAGGCCGTCTGAGTTACCGTAGTATTTTGCATTTACTTTGCTTTTCTTTTCACTTGCAACTTCTTCCATATCAGAAAGATTTACAGAAAGAATACCTTTATTTGTTGTCATCCATACAGTTTGAGTATAATCACAAATCATCTGGAAAACGCTGTCTGTTCCAAGTCCGTTTGAAGAATTGAAGTTGACGAAGGAATCATTGGCTTCATCATATTTTGAAATACCAGTACCAGTAGCAATCCAAAGTCCGCTTCCTTCGATTGGAGTAGTTTTAAAAATTACGTTTCCGGCAAGACCTTCTTCGGAAGTATAATGGTCTACAATTTCTTCATCTTTAAGAATATAGATTCCACCCCCGTCTGTTCCAACCCAAATCTGTCCTTTTGGATCTTCATAAAGACTCATAATGAATTCATTTTCAAAACCATCTTTACGGGTGATGGAATGAATGCTGCCGTCTTTTTCGACAATGCTTAAGCCCTGGGTTGTTCCGATATAATACTTACCATCGGTAGTTTTGATTGCAACACGACACTTAAGTCCGGCAAGACCTTCCTTCATTGTCCATACAGTTATTTTGTCATCAGGAGTTACGCGAACTTGACTTATATCAGAATATGAAGAAATAAGAAGCTCACCATCTGAAGTCATTCCAACATGGCGGATTCGTGAACCTTTGCAAAGCTCTGTTATTTTATTCTCAATAAACTGATTATCTTTGTAGCAGTAAAGTCCGTTGTCGGCACCAAGCCAGGTAACAGCACGGGTCTTGTCTTCGCAGATTGCATTTACTGCGGTTGGCATTGTGATAGTACGGAATTTTCCCTGACTCATTTTTTCAATACCGCCGCGGTTGTAGGCAATCCACATGTTTCCTTCGTGGTCTTCAAAAAGATGATTTATATAATCATCTGCAAGTCCGTTGCGTTTATCATAGTAGGTATAAAGACCATTATGTAAAACTGTAATTCCGCTGTCGGAAGCAAACCAGAAATTTCCGGCTGTATCTTGTACGATGGAATTTACAACAGTTCCTTCCTGATGATCATGGCCAATATCAAAAACTGTTTCTTCTGTGTCTTTGATTCGTACAGCGTAGTGAGGAGCAACACCAAACCAGAAGGCGCCGCTCTTATCCTGTGCAACTTCATTTACAGAAGGATTTTTGATTTTTGTAATACCGGTAAAGCGTTCAATTTTTTTATTTGAAAAAATAAAGAGATCGTTTTCTATTGCAGTTGAAATCCAGATACGACCGGCCGTATCACAATAAAGTCTTGAAACCTGAATAGTATCCTGACCAAGTTCATTAAGTCCTTCAGGAATTCTTACTCTACGTTCCGGAGTTAGGTAGCACAAACCAGAGGCAGTTCCAAGCCAGATATTTTTATTGAAGTCTTCGCAGATAGCACGGATTGAGTTGTGAGGAAGACCATTGTCTGTAGTGTATTTGACTATAGTGCCATCCGGTTGAATGCAGGAAACACCTTCGTCATTATGACCTACCCAGAGATTTCCATCTGTATCCTGGAAGATAGAACGTACAGAAGCAAAATCATATTTAGAATCAATTGTACGAGTAAAGTTTACAAACTCAACACCGTCAAAACGAACAAGGCCATCATAAGTTCCGATATAGATGTAGCCTTTATTGTCCTGCATGATGGCTGTTATAGTCATGCCAGGAAGCCCGTCTGCTGTTGTCCAGTTACGGCAAACAAAGTCATTCAAGAAAGTCTGATCGACATTTCCATTTGCCGCAGACTGTGAAAAGGCTGCAGTAAAGCAGCCGAGTAATAAAGTAAAAAATAAAGATAGTTTCTTCATATCCTTATATTTTATTATCACTAAAACTAAAAAGCAAATTTTAGATATTTTGTTATTTTCTCAGATATTCGATTGTGAGACAGGCAGCAGCGCGTGAGAGAGCCTGTTTTTCTTTTTCTATCTGGGCATTGCAACGCTCAATTTTTGCCGAAAGAACATCAGTTTCTGAGCCATAACCAGATTCATACATAATCTGTTTCTGATTTATTTTTGCAGTGGCAGATTCAATTTTCAAATCCTGATATTCAATTTTCATTGTGCAAACCTGGGCTGCATTCCACTGTGAATTAAAAGTCTTACTGATTGTAGAACGCGCATCAAGTTTATTGATGTCAGCAGTTTTTGCTTCACTTGTTTTTCTGGAAACATCTCGGAGTTTTTTACCGCCATCCCAGATTGTAGTTTTTATTCCGATAGAAATGTTTAAAGAATAATCATCCTTGCGGCGCCAGTTGGGTTCAAAAAGAGGCACACGGGAACCAGCATAACCTCCAGTCATCTGAAGGGCGAGATCCGGTTTCCAGTTTTCATAACCCTTTGCAATTTTTTCGGCAGTCTTACTTACTTCCTGGAGCTGGGTCAGCATTTTTATTGAAGACTGATTTCCCGAAAGAGCTTCTTCTTCAAGCTGAGAAGAATCACTCTTCATAAGAGTATCAAAGCTTTCTTCAAGTTCGGAAACAAAATCATAATTGATTCCATCAAAAGAAAGATTTTCAATTCCGGTGATTCGTTCAAGCTCGAGTATCTGGTCGTTCATTTGTTCTATTAAATCTTGTTTCGCAATTTCCAGTTCCTTTGCCTGAATCTTTGTATCAACTACATCCTGGTGTAAAAGCATTCCAGATTTTTCTGCGTTCTCGCTTACCTCAATCATTCTGTCGGCATAAGCCTGTTCTTCATTGATAATTTCAAGAATCCTGTTCAGATAATAAACGCTTATGAGACGGGTTTTTAATTCTGTTTCGAGCTGACTTGTTTGCTGGGTAATTTGAGTCTGTTTGATTTCGGAAATCTGCTTATAAAGTTTTATTGCATTTGTGATTTTTCCCCAGGTAAAAATCGGCTGAGTAAGAGAAAGCTGAAAATTGTAAAGTGTGTTTTCCATACCGTCGTATATTTTAATACGCTGACCTCGAGTCTGAGGCTTAATACCATTCCACTGAATTGAGTTTACGATTTCATCAACATTAAGATAAATTGCATCAACCGGAGGATTTACCATATAGGTTCCGCTGACCTGGAGATCTATTGAAGGACCAAGGCCGGCGCGGGCATCTTTTACATCGAGAAGGCTGCGTCTGTATTCTTCCTGGAGCTTGAGGAGTTCCGGATGATTTTGTTGTGTTGCCGTGAGTAGGGCATCGAGAGTATATTCCTGTCCCAGATCAGAAGGAAGGTCTGAAGAGCTTGCTTCAATTTCTGTTGGAGTAGCGGATTCTGTTTCTTCTGTATCTTCAGCTTCAGTTTGAGAAAAAACTGAAATATTAAAAATTGAGAAAATCAAAAATGTAAAAAATAATTTTTTAATTTTCATTAACACGTCCTCAAAATAATAATTGATTTTCCATTACAAACTTACGTTATAAGAAGCGGTGTCGCTGCGGAAAGTTCTTGGTGAACCAACAGCGTTTCCAGCGGCATAGAACTGGACTTCGATGTTTGTATATTTTCCAGTGTATGAGGTATCTGTAATAGTATAACCGCTTCCTAGTCCGCTGAAACTTCCGTGAATCTGAGTTCCATTTGTTCCGACATTCTGTGCATAGGTAGAAGTCTCACCGCAATCAATTGTGAAGTTACCGGAAGCATCTTTTGCTTTCATGCTTATGATTACGCCGTCGCTTGAAGCAGAAGCTGTATTTCCGTGTGTTCCGTTTATAGTTGGAACGCTGAGTCTTGTTGATTTTCCATAAAGGGAAATACTGTAAACAGAATTATTGATTGTTTTTTTGATAGAAAAATTGTCGTCTAAAAAGGCATAATTCTGAGCTTCGTTGTTTGCGTTGGCGCAAGCCTTCCAGGTAATTGAATCGGTACTCTGCGAGTAGCTGATGCTTACTTCTGGTTTAGTTTCGATATTGTTTGTTTTATCCTCAGCATTTTTCCAGCGAGGGTAGCTGATGTTGATGGTGTCCGAGCCGCTTATAATCTGTTCGTAAACTTTTGGAGCAGCTGTTTTAATTGTGTCTGTTGTTTGAGGAACGCTTACTTTTACAAGAACATTTTCCGAAGTAAGGGCTGAGTTTGAAATATCATAAATATTGATATTCAGGGCTGTAGTTTTTCTTACAGATGTAAGCTCTGCATATACAGTGTCGCTGGTGCTGTCTGAAGTGATGACGGTTTGACCTTTTGTGAGACCATAATTTTCATGATAAAATAAAAGATAAATTATTGTGTAATCGGCATCTTTTCCAAAATCAGGATCTGTTGCTTTCCATACTAAATTTGAAATAGTAAAACTTCCGTCAGCATTTGTTGTTGTATGTCCGTAGTAGCAGTTTGCCGGAACAAAAATACTTCCTTCAATCCAGCAGTTGAAATTTGCATCACGAAGCTCGCAGTCTGTAAAAGCATAGACATCTACATTTGCAATTCCTGCTTTTGGGTTGGAGGTACTTTCTGCATCAACAATCAAGCCGCCGGTGCCGCCATTAAAAACAGAATAGCAGCTAGAAAATATAAGAGTAGTTGTGAGCGCAAGAGCGCCTGCTAATGTTTTGAAGATTCTTTTATTCATGTTTTCCTCGCTTATTTTTGATTGCTTCGCCTGTGGCTTGTAGCAATGCTTTCTTACGATTTTTATTTTCACTCATATAATAAATTACCGGAATTAAGATTAATGTAATCAGGGTAGAAGTTAAAAGACCTCCTGCAATAGCCTGACCCATAGAAGCATACAACTCAGAACCTTCACCCTTGGCAACAGCCATAGGAATGTCTCCAAGAAGGGTTGTAAGAGTAGTAATAAGAATTGGTTTGATTCGGCTGGCTGCTCCATCGAGAACAGAAGTTCTTAGAAGTTCTTCTTCCTGTTCAGGAGTTAATGCGATTTCCCATTCACCGTCTTTATTTTGTGTTCCCTTTGTTCGGGCAAGAACCTGACGGCGCTGTTTCCTCAATTGATTAATATAATCAATAAGAATAATACCGTTGTTTACAACAACACCTGCAAGTGAAATGAGTCCGAGCAGAGAAAGAAGATTCAGTGTTGAACCAAACATCAAAAGGCCGGCTACAACTCCAATGAAACAGAATGGAATTGTTACCATAATCAAAAGCGGCTGGCGGAATTTTTCGAACTGAATTACCATGACTGTGTAAACCAGGAAGACTGCAATAAGAAGGGCAGAAATCATTGGGGTAATCATGTCGCCGATAAGTGCCATAATTCCACCGGCCTTTGAGTGAACACCGTTTGGCAGTGGATTTTGTGCAATAAACTGATTGACGCGCTGTGAGACGCCGCTTGTATCTTCGCTAATCAGAGAAGCTGTAATTGTAATTTTCTTTGCGCGGTCTGAATGGTTGATCTGTGAAATTGATTTTTCAACACGAATATCAGAAAGGTTTGCAAAAGAAACATCCTGTCCATTCTGAGTAACTATGTGCAGGTTAGAAATATCATCTGCGGTAATATTGTCGTCTGTAATATTTGAAGTGATACGCAGGTCGTAGCGGCGGCCACTTTCCAGATCTTTATAACGACCGCAATCAATTCCCTGGAAAAGAATAGCAGAAGTAATTCCCGCCTCATAACTTGTAATACCGAGCGAACTCAAATATTCCTGGCTCATATCAATAACCATAGTGCTGGTATCAAAATCAGTGTCGAGCTTTGCCGTTACAACTTCCGGATCATTTTCCAGGTGAGCTTTAATGCGGCTGGCAGTTTCGTAAAGAACATTCAGATCTTCAGAAATCAGCGTGATACCGTAACCACCACCATCAGAAACATAACCAACGAGTTTATCAAAACCACCGTTCTGAACAGAAACTTTTGAGTCTGGTAAAACAGAAGCCCAGATTTCCTGAATCTGCAGCATAATCTCATGAACGTTTCGTTTACGTTCAGAAACCGGAACAAGCACAACATGTGTGTAAGCATAGTGTGGAGTTGAGACAGAAGAAAAGTTTGACGAATCTCCCTGGCCTTCATAAATTACTACGTTGTCAATTTCCGGAACGTATTTATAAAGCAGATCTTGAGCAATCTGCATTTTTTCGTGAGTCTGTTCTTTTTGAGTTCCCATCGGGAATTCTGTAGAAATATAAAATTCGCCGGAGTCTGTAGAAGGAATAAAACTGATTCCAAGTCTGAGTGCAATGAAGCCTGAGAAAATGAGAAGGAAGACTGCAACCAAAACGACGAAGCCTCTATTGTTTAGTGAGATGGCAAGAACGCGGCGATAACCCCGTTCAATCTTGTCCATGGCGCGGTCAAACTTACGTGGCTTTCCTCTTATCTTAGGACCGTTTTCAGAAAGAAAGAGTTTTAAAAGATAAGGAACAATCACAACAGCTACAAGGAATGAAGAGAAAATTGCAAGGATGATTGTAACGGCAACTGCGTGGAGTACGCTTCCTATGAGACCACCAAGCATTGCAATCGGAATGAATACAACGATTGTTGTTGCGGCACTTGCAAGAATGGAAGCAGAAACTTCATCCCAGCCTTTGTAGATACTCTGAGTTACGGTGTATTCCATTTCACCGGTTTCCTGGTCGCGACGTTTGTAGTAGCGGTAAATCTGATCCAGCATAACGGTGGAACCATCGACAACCATACCAAGCGAAATTACGAGACCCGAAAGAGTCATGAGGTTCAGGGAAATGTTGAGAACTCGTAAACCGATTAAGCTGAACAAAATACAAAGCGGAATTGAAAGACTGATGGTAAGTGTTGCTCGCCAGTCTGCCATAAAAAGAAGAATTACGAGTACGGCAAAAATTACACCCATCACACCGCTGCTGATAACTGCACGGAGGGAAGCGTAAACCTGGCGGCTGTCGTCACTGATTATATGAAACTGAACTGCGCCGTTTGTGTTTTTTTCGCATTCTGAAATTGCCTTTTTAACCTTCTTGATGATTTTGATTGTATCGCCATCGAGTCGTTTAGTTACATTGATGATTGTAAGAGGATAGCGGCCATCCGAAACAGAAGTGTTTTCTTCCGGGTAGGAAAGACAAACATCTGCAACATCACTAAGACGAATTACATTGGAACCATCACCAACTCCAACAGGAAGATTTCTGACATCATCCAGAGAATTAAAGCCGCCGGCATAGCGTACCTGAATTGCTCTGTCCTGATAGCTTGCGTTTCCAAGCGGAAGGTTTACGTTTCCGTAATTCAAAACCTGATATACTGTAGAAACGGCAATTCCTTTAGAAGTTAGAGAATCAACATCTATTTTGATATTTACTGCGAGTTCTTTTCCGCCATCAATGGTAACCTGGGAAACTCCATCAATCTGGGTTAAGAGAGGTGTTACTTCATCCTGTAAATACTGTGTGAGTCGAGCTGTGTCGTTTCCGGCACTTACTGAGTAACTGATAATTGGGAGCATTGACATACCACCAACGAGAGCTCGGGGTTCGCCGGAAATTCCAGACGGCAGCTGTTCAACCAGTTCTGAAATACGGTTTCTTAGTTCTGTAAGCTGGTCATAAGGATCATAGCCGTCTGCATAAGTAATTAAAATCCAGCTGAGAGAATTTGAAGACTGGCTGTCGATTGCCTTAAAATGGGGGAGTGTAACAAAAGAATCTTCCAGTACTTTTGTGATATCGCTTTCAACATCTTCGGCACTGGCACCAGGATACACGGTGTATACGATTGCCTGCGGCATGGAAATATCTTCCATGAATTCCGTTCGCATTCCGCTCAAAGAATAAAAGCCGAATGCAATCAGCACAATCAAAAGCATGGAGATAATGACTGGATGTTTTACAGAAAATTCAGAAACTTTCACCGTTATTTATCTCCATTGTTTTCTTTCAAAGCATCTTCAAAAAGGCGAACCTTCTGACCATCAAAGACAAAATTCTGACCGTCCATAACGATGTAGGAATTACGATATTCTTCGGGTAAGATGAAATTTGTTCCATCGTTGGGGAAGGATTCTCCTTCAATGTATTTTACGGTTTCTGTGTTTTCATCATAAATATAGAAGGAGCCGTCCATTTTACGAGCCTTAAGACTGATAAGAGGAACATCTTCATAAGTTTTATAAGCAACCTGAACCTTTACAAACATACCAGGACGGAATCTGTCGCCCGGGTCATCAAGGTGACAAACCACAATAAAGTTTTTACTTTGCGGCGAAACGTAAGGCGCAATATTTTCGATTGTGGCAGAGGTAACTGCATCTTCGAACATATTTTTTTCTGCAGGGCGGGTAATGGTTACCTGCAGCGAATCACGTTCAAGAGTAAAAAGATCAAAATATTTTTCCGGAACCTTAAGGCGTACAACCTGATTTGCGAGGTCTGCAAGAACTGCAACCGGTTGGCTCTGATTTCCAATTCCACCAACGGCCTGATCGGCAATCAATATTGTGCCGTCTACAGGGGCGCGGACTTCTGTGTAATTAAGCTGAAGCTTTGCAAGGTCGTACTGGGCTTTAGAAGCATCTGCCTGAGCCTTTGCTGAATCATAATTCTGCTGGGTGGTTGAACCTGCCTTAAAAAGTTTATCGAGTCGGTCAAAAGTACTTTTTGCAGCAAAATAAGCGGCCTGAGCCTGAATCATCTGCTGACGGAATGGCTCATCATCAATCTTTGCGAGGAGAGTATCTTTTTCAACAAAATTTCCCGCGCGGGCAGGATACTCAATTATGGTTCCAGAAACAAAAGGAACAACCGGAATCATTGATTCGGCTTCTACATAACCGGAAATTGTAACGGATTCAACGAGTCTTCCGTTTTCCGGCTTTTGAAGAACAACGGCCGGCACAGCATCCGGCTTTTCTTCAACCGGTTTCTTTTTTGTGACTAAAATCGTCAACAAAACAAATATAGCGGCAACAGCTGCAAAAAGAGCGTATCGTGCAAGTTTATTTTCCCGTACTACATTTAACGAAATCTTTTTCATCACTATAATTATAACACCCCTGTTATTTATACTTGTTAGTTTGGAATTTAATAAAATGTTATGAATAAGACAATAGACAAATTTTAGTGAATGTCTAATAATAGAATTATGAATGATTTTCCATCGAATATGTCAAATAATACAAATCTCTCAGAAACAAAGCTGCAGATGGCAGAGGCTTTAAAACGTCTGATTAAAGACAGACCTTTTTCAAAAATTACGGTACAGGACATTGTTACGGAATGTAATATCAATCGTAATACCTTTTATTATCATTTTGAAAATAACTACGATCTGCTTTCGTTCACATATTCACTGGAAGTAAAAAACATTGTAGATTCATTTCAGAAAGCAAATGCCTCACTTCCACAAGCCATGGATTTTGTTCTTGATTATATTGATAAAAACATTTCGCTCTGTCAGTGTGCTTATGAGTCTCTCGGCGAACAGCAGCTTGCAATTATTTTTGAAAGAGACCTTATGATGTGCGTTCGTGCAACAATCGATTATTTTGCAGAAGAAAACAAACTTCATCTAACCGAAGACTTCAAAACCTTTGTCGGTTACAGCTACACAACTCTTCTGAGCGCCCAGATCATCTGGTACATCAAACACAACGGCGATCTGGACAAAGAAATCTTCAAGCAATGCCTGCAGCCTTTTTTCACCGCTTCCCTGAAGTCTGTTATGGAAGAGGCTGTGAAGAAGGGGTTTTAGGCGGTTTATCAAGACTTACAATAAAGGTCTAAATAATCATTCTTTACAAAGAATTTTAACAGTTATGTTTTGCTCTCGGCATTGAGCTACAAGAGATGATAATAACCATAGAATCTGTATATACGTTTTTTTCTCTCTGGAATCGTTTACAGAGTTTAGTTTTTGAATATAGTCTTCTAAATTTTTTTTACTAATAAAATTTATGACAAGGTAGATTTCTTTTTGATAAAAAGGCATCTTCATAATGTTATTCCAGGTTGTAATAGCATCATTAATAGAAGTGCCGTTTCTTAATATATTTATTTTGGTTTGGACCTTGTTATTGTTATAAAACTTATTATTCCATTTTTTTTGATGGGCATTCAATTCTTCAGGTAGAGGAGTTATATTTCCAATGTTTTTTAGTGCTTGTCCTACAACTTCTTCAAAAGCAGAAGCTGAAAATTTCCTATCAGCAGTCTTTGAATGGAAAAATGAAATTTTATTATTTTGAGGGTCTTTTTCATCATAACATAATCCTATATGATCTGCCCATTCATTACCTAAATCATCACAAATAAAATAGTTGTAGTTTGTAGAAAAATTTTTTTCTACAAAGCCAAATTCACAATCGTCCTTAAACTCTGTATCAGAAGGAGAGAATTTTCCCTTTTCACTTATTATTGTATTTAATTCTTTATGAGGCTCAAATATAGTTAGAAAGGAATTGATATTTGTTCTCAGATGAGTATCTTTGAATAATTTTCCATTCATATACTTATATTCAATATTTTCAAATGAAATAGTATATAAATTATGTTCATTTATATAATCGATAAGTTTTTTATGTTCTTTTCCATTATTGAATTCGATAAAAAATTGATTATAAAAAGAGCTATTTAATTTGAGGCGATTTTGTGTTTTTTTAACTGTGGTGTATTTTAGCTCTTCAACAGGAAAAGAAAATCTAATACTTTCTTTAAGTTTATCAATGTATTCTTCTGGAAGTGAACGATTATGAAATTTAATGCAATCATATTCTTCAAGATTTTCGATAGATTGATAATCTATTAATATATAATTAGGGGTTAGATGATCCTTTTCAACTTTGAAATCAACAGGTATGGCAAATAAATCTATTAATGAATTATTGGTATATGATAAATTTTTGATTTCATTACAAATTTCAAGAGCCCAATTACAATAATCTTCTAAATTAACCTTGTGATTTAAATTTGTTATTTTTGAATTATTTAATGCTATAGAAAAAATTTCTCCTTTATCTGAAAGTTTACAAGAATTTAGAACATATTGGTTTAGATTAATATTTAATAAATTGTTTTTCAAATTTTCAGATTCAATACTACGATTTCTTATTGCAGTATTTGATATATCTGTATTCTTCATACCAAATCGTTTATATATAGTTGTTTGTTTATCAAATAGCTTTGATAGAACCTTGTAATCCAAAGGGTTTAGATTTTTTATTAATTGCTTTAAGTTTGAAAAATATTTCTTGTTAATAATAACAAAATTGCTATATTCAATAATTAATATATACGCTAATTTAGTTTCCATCCATTTTACATCATTAATATCATGAAGATTCACAGGATGTTGCTTTATCATAAATGCACAAAAAGAATAAAAGATACCAGAGTTAGGAAAAACTTCTTCTTGGATAATTGTTTTGCCATTATATAGAGGAGAGGCTTTTTCAGGATTATTTTTCAGTTCATTAAAAAAATCTTTAATACTGTTTTTTGATAATAACTCATCATTGGTTTTTAGATATAATTTACAAACTTTATTAAATGAAAAATGTTCCATGGCTATTTCAGCTCCTTCTTCAACTCTGCAATCAACTCATCACTTTTCTTAAACGAATCACTAAGTATCTGCAAAAGCTCACCTGTAGTATGAGTAACTTCTTCTTCCTTCACAAACGGATTTTTAATATCAAGATTCCAGCCGCTTTCGGCAATCTTTTCTACAGGGACTTTCCAAGCCTGTTCATTTTCAACACGCTTACCCCACCATTCCTTAAGTGAAGCAAACTCACTCTTTTGGATCGGCTTTGTTTTTGAATAAGATTTCTGACCTTCTGGCAGCTTATGTTCCCAGTACCAGATTTCCTTTGTAGGCTCACCCTTTGTAAAGAACAAAAGATTTGTCGCAACCGAAGCATAAGGCTGGAAAACCGAGTTAGGCAAACGCACAATCGTATGAACATTACACTGCTTCAAGAACTCCTCGCGGATTCTCTGCTTTACACCGTCACCAGTCAAAGAACCGTCTGGCAAAACAATGGCAGCACGGCCACCATCACGCAGATAGCGAATCATCAAAAGTAAAAACAAATCTGCACTTTCTGTAGTCCTGAATGCAGCAGGATAATTTGTTTCCACACCATCAGAAACGCTGGCACCAAAAGGTGGATTAGCAAGAATTACATCAACACGTTCTTTTGCTCCGATGCTTGTATACTCGAGGTTCAGGCTGTCCATGTTCATAACATTCGGAACTTCAATATCATGCAGAATAAGGTTTGTAACGCAAAGCATAAAAGGAAGCGGTTTAAGTTCCTGGCCGCGAATCGTTTCTTCAAGCACCTTCAAATCTTCAACAGAATGAACATCCTGCTTTCTGATATTTTCAATCGCGCTCGTCAAAAAGCCGCCGGTACCACAGGCCGGGTCCAGAACCTTTTCGCCAAGTCGGGGATTAATAATCTCTGTCATAATTTCTGTAACAGCGCGCGGAGTATAGAATTCACCATAGTTACCGGCACTCTGCAAATCACGCAAAAGGCCTTCGTAAATATCGCCGAACATGTGGCGGTCTTCGCTGGCATTAAAATCAATTTCATTGAGTTTGTTCACAACCTGACGGATTATAGTTCCATTTTTCATGTAGTTGTTAGTACCCGCAAAAATATCACGAATCAAAACAGCGCGCTTATTGCCCGTAGAAACATCCAGATTCTGCAAACCGGGAAAAAGCTTATTATCAACAAAATCCTTAAGCGCGTCTCCGGTCATACCTTCACTGTCAGCTGCCCAGTTTCTCCACTGCAACTCGCTCGGAATCACAGAAACATAATCATCGCTGATAAGTTCCATTTCGGCTTCCTTATCATCAATGATTTTAAGCGTAATCATCCAGCCCAGCTGCTCCAGCCTCTGCGCATCGCCCGAAACACCCGGGTCCTTCCACATAATATTCTGTAATGACTTTATAATTCCACCAATGTTTGGCATTTGTTCTGCTCCTGTTACTTTCTTATTTCTTTTCCAGCTTTTTTACATCTTCCAGGAATAAATCAAAATCACTCTGATAGATTCTATCCTGAATTATCCGATATTTTTCCCATTCAGTTTCTGCATGTTCCTTTGCGACTTCCATACTTATTTTTCCAGCATTAGTCAGAATTTCTTGTTCATTTGCCATCAAAATACGATCAAGATGCTTTGCCCAGTCTTCCATGGTCATAGGAATATTGCGGTTTGCCTGCATTTCAGCAAAATCCAGATATCCAGAAACAATTAATTCCAAAGAGTGAAGTTCATCCTTACTAAGATAATTCTTTGCAATAGAAACATCTGATTTTCTAATTTTTACATCAGGACTTCCTTCCCACGATGTAAGTCCCATGTTTTCTTTTGTACTGTCAGCACGTTCATAAATTAATTCAGCTGCTGTGTGTTTATGAATAGCCCAATGCAATTTATTCTGAACCTTAGCAAAGAAATCTTTTGTAGTCTTTGCAGTTTTGTCGTAATCAATTGCAGTCGCATAAAGATCGGTAATTTTCTGGTAAAACTGTCTCTCAGAAATTCTGATTTCACGGATTTCTTCAAGCAAACGCTTAAAATAATCCTTTGTCAAAATTGAGCCGCCGTTTTTGAGCCTGTCACTATCTAACACCCAGCCCTGAATCGTGTAATCCTTTGCAATCTGATTTACCCATTTTCTAAACTGAACAGCACGTTCAGAGTTTACCTTGAAGCCGACAGCAATAATCATCTGAAGGTTATAGTGCATTGTATCATAAGATTTACCATCTTCGGCAGTTATCCGAAATTTTCGGATAACTGAATCTTCCGTTAATTCAGAGTCTTCAAAAATCTTTTTAATATGATAATTTATCGTTCGTACATCAACTTCGTAAAGAATAGCAAGCATCTTCTGAGTAATCCAGATATTTTCATTCTCATAACGAACTTCCACACTGTTTTTGTCATCGCCTGTTGCCGCAACAAAAGTAAGATATTCCGCAGCCGAACTACGGATTGAGATGTCTTTTTTTTCAACTTTCTTTGCCATGTCGCTTGCTCCTGTTACTTTTTTATTTCTTTTGAGGAATTTACTCTATAACCTACAGAGATAATGGCATCAAAATTATAAAAAGTTACATTTCTTTTTACAGACCGTGTACCTTCTTTTTGAACTGTTTCCAAAATGGAAATAGTTGAGGCTTCATCCAATTCCCCACATTCATATATATTTTTAATGTGTTTTGAAACCGCAGGAACATTAAAATCAAACAGTTCTGCCATAGAATTTTGCGTAAGCCAGATAGATTCATCCTTTAGGAGCGCATTAACTTTTACATCTTCTTCATCTGCTTTATAGAGAATGTACGATATTTGTTTTACAAGTTCGTTTGGCATTTGTTTTGCTCCTTTAGTTTTTTTGGGTGTTCCCCTCACTACGTTCGGGTCGGGCTTTTCGGGGTTCCGCTATCGCTCCAGCCTACTCACTTCGTTGCGGTGGCCGCTTCGCACCCCTACAATCCCTAACATGCTTATTACTTTTTTAATTTAGCAATTGGAATTTGCATTTTTGCACTTAATTGCTGAACTTCTGAATAATTAGTAGGATTCATTCTACAATGCTCAACTACAAACATTCTTAATACAGATTTCGCAACAGGAGAATAATTTGAATCTTTTATATATTTAAACAATTTATTCTTATCAATATTCTTCATATACATTATCTTTGCCCCTTCTAAAATTAATTGATTTGCAGGGGTAGGATTTTCCTTTGCAATATCATCTAAAAATTCTATAAGATTTTCAGAACCAACAGATTGTACAGTCTTGAATATTATTGCAAATACATAAAAGAAATTCATTCCCCAAAAGAAATCGCTTGCAATCTTCTGACATTTTTCATCATCTATACTTTTCTCTTTTGCAATTTCCTTTTTAACAGCATCTGCAATAAAACTAATAATATCTTTTTGGTTTTCGGGATTCTTAAATAGGCCAAAAAAGGAATTTAATTCTCTAAAATTTAAATTTATTGCAGATTGCAATAGATTTCTTATTGTCTGTTTTTCAATTGATGTATATCTATTTTTTGCAATCAATCCAATCGCTTCTGTTAGTTTTATTGATTTTCGAATATTAATAATACTTTCATCATTGAAGTCTTCATTTTCATTGTTCGAAACTGATGAATATTCTTCTTCGTGTTTGTTCTCTAATCTTATATTTCTTTCTGCTTTATAATTATGTGTTTTATTCGGCAAGACAACATCAATAAGTGATTTATAACTATCATCAAAAAATTTCATTTCATCTTTTGTTAATGAAACTTCTTCTATTGAAACACATATGGAATTTGCTTCAGTTAACAAAGTTTCATATAGTTCTTTAGATTTGGAATTATGTGAAAAGAATATGATGATATATGCGTTCTCATCTTTATGGATGTTCTTACATAATTTCTCTATTTCCTCATGAGACTCTGGAAGGTTTTCCGAAAAATACTTTGCAAGAAAATAATAATAAATATACTTATAGTCAAATCTATAATTTCCCATTGTAGTCAATATAACTAAACGACTTTCTTCTAGTTTTCTTAGAAAAACATCTTTTTTAAAGGGCAAAGCAATTTGTTTTTCATAATCATCCAAAAACTTTTCAAAATCATAAGATGATAATTCATATATATTATTTTTATATAAATAATAAGCAAATGATGATAAGAAATTAATTGCACCGCCTATCTGATCATCTGTTTTTAAACCACACTTTGTAAATGCAATAATAATAAGGGCCTCATAACAGTAACCATATGAAGTCATTTGTTGATTTAAAGGTCGATTTAATGTTTCAACATTACTTAATACAGACAGAACAAGAAATGGATAAGCTGGCATAATACCACCATTTAACGATTTTCCTGTAATAATCTCTATTTGTTCTGCCTTTTTGTCTAATTCCTTAATTTGTATTATTTCATTTGAAGAACGGGCCTCAACATCAAGTGTAAGCCATTTTTTTGTCATTTCATTGCGCTGCTTTGGAGAAAGTTCCTTTATAGAATACTTTATAGCAATTTCTTTGAGATCTTTTATTTCATAATCAAGATTATAAATCAAATCTACTGTACAAATAATTTTAGGAAAAATATTTATCTTTTCAATTAGTTTCTTGATATTGGAAATAATATGAAAATCATCAATACATATAACAATGCGTTCTTTATTTTTTTCCAATAACTCTTTTATATCAAAAGAAGGGGCATATTCAAATTGATTCCTGAATTTTTTTTCAAGAATATTAAAAATATGTCCATCAAAATTATCATCACTTGTAAAATAGAAAGGAATGAAATATTTATTTTTGAGATCAGCGACATACTTTTTTAGTAAAGATGTTTTACCTGATACTGAGTCTCCAGATATGAATATTACTTTTTCATCTTTTGAGTCTTCAAATAATTTCTCAGAATTAATTTCATCATCTTTATCATTATCAAAAACAAATTTACGTAGTGTTGGATAAATAAAAACATCGGATAGCAATAATGTATTTTTTGAACGATGTGATGTTTTTAATACATCCGTATCTTGTAAGACATCATTAAAAGCATTAGAAAACTTCATCGTTTTAATTATTTCAATATCCTTAGCAATGAAAATAATTCTTTCCTTAATTTTGTTTATTTCTTGATTTAATTCATCTGATGAGAGAAAATCCAAAGGTTTTGCATCAGTATTTAATAGTAAATTATTTTTTATACTATCATCATCTTGCCAATTACAATTAGAAACAACAATTGGCAGAACATAGATGCCATCTAGCTTTTTTCTGTATAATAAAAAATCTTTTTCCTTTTTACAATTATCAGAATTATAATAACTTTCAGAAAGAAGTATTATTGCAACTTCACATTCCTTCATTTTAAATTCTATTGTATCAAAGAGTCCGCCATCTGTACGAAGCTTTCTATCATAAAAAAAATCTGAAATATTTTCTTTTTTTAAATCTTCCAACATTGGAATTAATGCATTATCCAAAATAGATTCATTATCATGCGAATAACTGACAAAAACATTTATCATTTTTCTACCTCCAGGTTTTCTTTTATTATACAAAAGATAAGTTTATCAGACAGTGATTTGCGGTCTTGGATTTGATTTTCTAGAGTTGCTACTTTTGCAAGTAGTGTTTCAATTTTGTTTACTATTTCTTCTTGTTCTTTTAATGGTGGAAGTGGAATTGAAACGGAAGCAATTCTTTTTAAAGCAAGTTTTGGCAATGCCATTCCATAAACTGCATTTTTAAATTGGGATTGAATAAACTCTGATTTTATAAAATATTTTAAGAATACATTCTTTACTATAAATGGTTTTAGTTTTGAAGAATTTTCTGTTAAATTCATACCATCCAAGCATTCAGGGATAATTCCAACTTGTCCAATCGTACCAGCGATCGTTATATATAGCTCATCTTTGTATATACAGTATCGTTTTAATTTTTCGGCAAGCTTGTCTGAAATGTATTTTAAGTCAGTCAAATCAACAGAATCATTTTTCATATCTTTTATGCGAATATAAATATGATTTGTTTCCTTTGTAGAAAAGGATTCTCCAGCTGGTAATCGCTTACCTCCAGAAAGTATTCCTAGATTTCCAAGTTTTACCCATTTCCAATTCTGAGGAATTTCAATAGGGGGCGTTGCGGGGGTATCCCCCGCAGAGGGGGTAGCGGAAAACTGCGAAGCAGGTTGGAGCGAGGGGGAGACTTCCCCCTTCTGAATCTGCTCAAACAATGCTTCTGCATCGTAGTCGGGATTGCCTTTTTGGACAGGATTCTGTTTACGCCAGTCGGCGGTGAGTTTTCCTTCTATGGCTTGTTGCAGAATGTTCTGGAGGAGAAGTTTTGCATATTCGGTCTGTTTTGCATATTCGGCAGAGAGTTCTTTTTGCTTTTCCTGGAGTGAGATAAAAAGATTTGAAAGTTCTCTTTGGCGTTCTATTGGTGGCAGGGGAAATTCTACGGTTGCGATATCTTTCATTGAAAGAGAAACATTTGCAGCGCCTTTCATCAGAGGAACGAGAATTATGTCTTTGTAAAATTGAAGATACTGATGGAGATAGCGGGCATCCAGTTCCTGCGGATTGTTTGGAATTACGGCACACAGAATTGTTCCGAGCGCAAACTTTCCGCTTTGATAATGAACATTTTTGAGAGACTTTTTGCCGTGTCCGCTGGAACTTACAAGGGGAATGCATACGGCTTCGCAATCGAACTGATATGTTGAACAAGTTTTTCTTTCTTCGGCAGTAACTACAAGTGGATATTGGCCCGGCTCTGCACTTGCGATTCCGGTTGTGCCTTTTACGATTTTGCAGATGTCACCAATTTTAACTTTTTTCCATTCGCTCATTATTAAACCTATTATATCATATCAAAGGTATAAGATTCGACCTTTCTAATATGAATTTGGTACATGTTTATTTTACGTGTCCCAAAAATCAAATATTTGGTACATGAGATTCCGAAACAAGTTCGGAATGACTGTATAATTACGCTGCGCTGTAAATCTCTGCTTCGAGTTCGCGGATTGCCTGAAGATACTGTGGTTTGCCTCCGAATGAATCTATGATTTCCTTAGGCGTACCAATATCTGTAATTGGTGGAACTGTCAGAACTTTCATATCTTCAATGGCTTCTATTCCTGTTTCGGCATATTTATCAAGAATTGCATTTAAGACATTTCTTGCTTTATCACCATATTTAGTCCAGTAGTTTCGTTTGCGGACATTTTCGGCGCGTTCTTTTCTTGTAAGGGCTGGAGCATCCCAGGCAATGTGACAGATGAGGTCAAAAATATCGAGGTCATTTTTAATTTCATCTTTCAACTCTTCAAAGATAATTCCCTGATTTTCCAGCTCTTCTATAATAGCGCGCTTCTTTTCTGCATCGTTCCAGGTCTGCAAGAAATTGTCTAGCGAGCGATATGAAGTGAGGATTCCTGTTTTGCAGTATTCTTTTATGCTTGTTGTAATAAGGCGGCCGTCTGCATCCAGATACTGTTTGCGTTCGCTTAAGATGCTTACATCTACGCCGTTTACATAAACCTTTGACTTTGGACCATAAGATGAAGTTTCTTCGCCAAGCTCATAGCCTTCAAGATTTTCGTTCCCGTATACAACTTCGGCAAACTCAACTTCTTCTCCGGTAACCGGGTCAATCTGTTCTTCGCCAGCACCTTCATCAATGATTTCTTCTGAGAGTTTATCATCCTGTTTTGATTCTTTTATTCGAACCGGAGCGCCGTCAAAATCTTTATCTGCAAATTTGTCTGTTACATTGCGGAAGTCAATTATCGTAAAATACTGCTTTCCATATTCTTCGTTGATACGGGTTCCACGGCCGATAATCTGCTTGAACTCTGTCATTGAGCCGATGTTTTCATCAAGACAAATTACTTTACAGGTCTGTGCGTCTGTTCCTGTGCTCATCAGTTTTGAAGTTGTTGCAATTACCGGGAATTTCTGTTCGGGATTTATAAAATCTTCAAGATAGCCTTTTGCAACCGGATCATCGCCAGTAATGCGAACTATGTATTTATCTGAACGGGCCGTAATTTCTTCCGGCGCATATTTTAGAAGTGCCTGACGCATTCGTTCTGCATGTTCAATATCAACACAGAAAACAATTGTCTTTGCCATTGGATCGGAGTTTGTAAGATATTCCATAATCTTTCTGGCAACAAGATCTGTTCGTTCATCAATTACGATATTGCGGTCAAAATCTTTTGTGTTGTAAAGGCGGTCTTCTATAAGCTCGCCGTCTATATCAGTTTTGCCGCGCTCTGGACGATAGCCTTCAAGGTCTATATTCATTCCAACGCGAAGAACTTTGTAAGGGGCTAAGAAGCCGTCATCAATTCCCTGCTTGAGTGAGTAGGTATAAATCGGTTCTCCAAAATATTCGATATTCGAAAGTGCCTTTGTTTCTTTTGGAGTAGCAGTCATACCGATTTGAGTTGCACTTGAAAAATAAGAAAGAATCTTGTGCCAGGCTTTGTCTTCATCAACTGAACCGCGGTGACACTCATCAACAATAATCAAATCAAAGAAATCCGGGCTGAACTGTTTGTAAGCATCAGTTTCTTCATCATAATTTGTAAGCCCCTGATAAAGAGCAAGATATATTTCATAAGACTTATCGATGTGTTTATGCTTGATGATATGGCATTTATCTTTAAAGTGCTTAAAGTCGCCTTTCTTTGTCTGGGTGATAAGATTGTTGCGATCTGCTAAATAAAGGATTCGCTTTTTACAGCCGGCTTTCCAAAGACGATAGATAATCTGAAATGCGGTATAAGTTTTACCTGTTCCAGTTGCCATTACAAGAAGAATACGATTCTGCCCACGGGCAATTGCTTCTACTGTTCTGTTGATTGCGATCCGCTGATAGTATCGTGGAGCGCGGCCTGTTGAATCAAAATAGTATGAACAAAGAGATGTATCTTCTTCCTCTTTTGAAGCAAGTCCGTTGTATCGTTTGTAGCAAGACCAAAGTTCATCTAGAGTTGGAAAGTGTTCAAGGTCTGCATTTTCTGAAACAATGGCTTTGCCGTCAGCGCCCTGTGGTCCGCAGTTTTTGCGATACTGAATTACAAAACCGTCTCCATTACTTGAAATTGCAACCGGAATATCAAGAGTTCCCGCGTATTCCAGAGCCTGCTGCATTCCGGCTCCAACTGTATGAGTGTTGTCTTTTGCCTCTACAACAGCTACTGGAATATTTGGTTTGTAATATATGATTATGTCAGCACGTTTCTTCTCGCCGCGCTTTGTCTTTTTTCCTTTTACAAAAATACGGCCTGCAGTAAAAGTCACTTCTTCGCGAATCTGAGTTTGCTTATTCCAGCCAGATTGCTCAATTGCAGGGAGAATGTATTTTGTGATGATGTCGCGTTCAGAAAGACTGCTTTTGGAATCCATTTTATCATTATACTACTACAAGTTGGATTTTGCTAGAAAATCGAATGAAAGGTAAAATAAAGAAAAAAAGACAGCAAAGAAGGAACATAGTAGGATTATGGTAAAAGAGAAAAGATTTATGATATAATTAAATTAACGGGGCTGTAGCTCATCTGGCTAGAGCGCTACAATGGCATTGTAGAGGTAGTCGGTTCAAGTCCGATCAGCTCCAATATGGTAAAAATCAGAATCATCAGGGGTGATATTACAAAGTTATCCTGTGATGCAATTGTGAATGCAGCAAATTCATCGCTGCTCGGCGGTGGTGGTGTGGATGGAGCTATTCACAGAGGAGCCGGTCCAGAGCTGCTTGCTGAATGCCGTACTCTCCATGGATGTCAGACAGGTGAAGCTAAAATCACAAAAGGCTACAAATTGCCGGCGCGGTTTGTAATTCATACTGTGGGGCCTGTTTATTATCAGCATAGTCCTGATGAGGCAAGGGAACTGTTGACTTTGTGCTATGAAAGCTCGCTGAAGCTGGCTAGAGACAGAGGGCTTAAAACAGTAGCTTTCCCTTTGATTTCTGCCGGAGTTTATGGATATCCGCAACGCGAGGCTATTGAAGTAGCGGTTGAAGCCATGAAGATACACCAGAATGAGTTTGAAGAACTTACGCTTGTGCTGTTTGGAGAGCGGGAGTTTGGATTTGCAAAAGAAGAATTTGGGAAATTTGTACAAGAATAATTAGAAATCTACCAGATCCTTCCCCGGCTCTTTTTTATCTCGCTACGTGCAAAAGTCATTTGAGAATTATAGATTATTGATTCGTGAAGCTTTGCACGGTTCATTTTATTTATCCTATTTATCTTATCGTGTAATTATAAAAGTCAGGCACTCAGTTGCAGTTTACAATCGTTACAATTCTTGCGGCAAAGCTTTTCAATCTTGTTTGAAACGCATGAAACTTCAATTTCAATCATGCGCTGAATTACAATTTCTTCGATTGAAACATCAAACAAGTGAGCAAGCACAAGCAAGTTGTCGATTGTAGGAATCGATTTTCCGCTTTCCCATGCATACACAGCTTGTGGATATTCAAAGCCGAAAACAGTCTGAATATCGTGAACAGTGTAGCCACATTTAGTTCTGAGTGATTTGATTTGTACTCCAGTTGCCTTCAGATCAACAACTGGCCTTTGAATGGTTACGGTCTTCATCATAATTTTACTCCCTTAACAAAAACTCCATTATCTTTTATAAAAGATATTTTTCACGCCAACGACGTGTTACGGGTTTTTGTCTCAAGTTTGCAAAAATATGAGACACGGCGCTCGGCTTCTTAGGGCCAGCGACTTTAATCTTTGTTTTGTATTTATAATTTAGCAAATATATTTTTATTTGTCATTAAACTGTTAGTTTAATTAGAGTGAAAAAGATTAGCTTAATTATTCTGTATTTAAATAATCTTTTATAGCTTTTACTAAGTATATTTTTGTTTGAGCACGAATTTGTTTATGCGTGATATTACGTTCCCATTTGCAATAGCGGCTTGTTTTCCAACCTTCATAGTGCCAGAGTTCACATTTACGTTTGTAGTTGAGCCAGTTATCAAGCTTTTTCTTTTCTGATAATGCTTCACTATCTGGAATATAAAGATGATTCCAAAAGAGTTTTTCTTCAAATTCCCGAATGTAAGTTCTTGGAATAGCAGGATGATAGATATAAACAGGATTTCCTCTTTTATCGTATTTATCAAAGCCCTGAATAAAATATTTCTTTGCAGCGTCGCTCAATTTTTGGTAATCTTTTTCGCCAATGTCCAGAAGTTTTAGATGCCCTTTCTTAAAAACTCTATTTTGAAAATAAACTTTCTCAAACTCGTCTTTTTCGAAGCAATCAAAATAATGAAGATTATTTCTAAACTCGCATCGATAATTTTTCAAATTACACAATCTGAATGGTTTTTCAGAAAATTTGAACCAGGAAGAAGCAGCTTCAACTGCTTCGGCGAGTCCATCATCTCGATTTTTTAATGAATCTACAGGAACAAGCTTGATTTTATATCCAATAAGCATTTTGGGAATTTCGATATAGTTTTCTTCATCATTTTCACGATATGATAATTCTATCCTTCTTTTGTCGATAGCGAGTAAATGTTTGTAATAAGCAAGACGTTCTTTACTTTTTGTAGGTCGCATATATAAAAGGGTAGCACGGATTTGTGTGGAGATCTGTAAACTTGTAGTTTAAAATGTGATATTACAATGTTTGTTTGTGGAGGAGGATTATCCTAGTTTTTTTTAGTTATGCGTTAAACAAAAAAAGCACCTGGAGTTCTCCAAGTGCTTTCGTATAGCGGGGGCAGGACTCGGGGTTCCAAGCTCCGCCATCCATGGCTCCGCTTTCCACCCCGTCTTCACTCACTGCCGGCGACATCCTGTCGCCTTTTCCTCCCTATTCGGTCGGCGTTCGTTTCGCTTCGAGTCCTGAAAAACTGATTTCTGAAAAATTAAGGTTAAATAAAAAAAGGTTTCCTAAATCTAGGAAACCTTGATAGCGGGGGCAGGACTCGAACCTGCGGCCTCCGGGTTATGAGCCCGACGAGCTGCCAACTGCTCTACCCCGCGTCGTATTGTTTGGGTATTATAGGGGAGTTGGCGGGAATTGTCAAGCGATAAGGGGCTTTTTTTAGGAAAAAATTACGCCAAATGCGCTATTTTTCATTATTCTCCAAGGATGTATATTTAATGCGACATTCTGCAATTGTCATGAGAACTACAGCAATTGAGAACCATCGCATATTTCCGGAAAAGCCAGCAAAGAAATCATAAAAGCCATGCAAAAGAATTGCAGCAACAAGACAAGACACATGGCGCGGCTTATTTCGGCAGGAATATACAAAAAGACCACAGAGCCCCGTACACATCATATGAATAACATCAGAAGTAAAAATGCGAACTGCAATCTGACCATAGAGCAGGGTAGCGCCGCGGTTGTTTGCCATCTGAAGGTGATCAAAATAATAAACTACAGATTCAAAACAGCCGAGTGAAAGTCCGGCAACAAAGGCAAGCATCAAAAATGCCCCGCGGCCCTCGGCAGAATCATACATCTTATGAGGAAGTGGCAGCAGGATAATTGTTTTAAGAACCTCTTCAACAAGACCATAAAGGAAAATTGATTTCAAAAGGGCGCGGAGAACAGGCGAAAGAATAATACCTGGGATTGAAGGAATGAAATACTGAATAACAGAAATAGGCAGCACAGCGGCGAGTCCAAGAAGAATCGCAATCAGCTGATGGGTGATTTTTACCTTAAAACCAAAGGTGAAAAAAACAATTGCAAGAATCAGTGGAACAAAACAAAGAACAATTCCCATAATGCGCTATATCCTCCTGGAAAGCAATCAAAAGAAAGCAGCTAAAACTGTATATCTGGATTTTAACCGAATCACTAGATTTTTACAATTCGTATGCTATAATAACCAATATGAGTGAAGGAATGAATAATTCAATAGTCCTTATGGGCTGCAAGCATTGCGGAAAATCAACACAGGGTAAACTTCTTGCAGAAAAACTTGGAGTCAGCTTTTTTGATACAGATGAAGAAATCAGTAGAATTCGTGGTGTAAATTTCAGAGTTTTGTATAAAACAAAGGGCGTTGCAGAATTCACTCTTGCAGAAGAAGAAGCTTGCAGAACCATTATGAAAGATAATGCTGAGCATCAGCTTGTGATTGCGACAGGGGGTGGAATCTGTGATAATCCTCCGGCACTGCATGCTTTGCGTGCCTGCACTACATTTGTTTTTCTTAGACTTGATATAAAGCATTCAGTCAGCCGCATTATGGAAAAGATTGAAGAAACTGAAAGCGGAAGTTTTACAAATGTTCCGGCTTATGTTTTGAATGAAAATCCAACTTCGCTTAAACAGATAGAAGATATTCTTACAAAAAAATTCGAAGCAAGATATCAGCAGTATCAGGCAATTGCTGATGTTATAGTTGATATAAAAAATGCACCGATAGAAGAGAATTTTAAAACCCTTCTCGGTGCACTTGATATAAAATAGATTATAGATACTGAAGCAGTTTCAGCAAACTTCTAATTACAGCCGCAACCGCCGTTTCCGCAGTCACCACCACAATCACCGCAGCTTCCGCCTCCACAGCCTCCGCCGCAACCACCACAACCGCCTCCGCAGCCACTGGTTGGTGAAAGTTCTTCTTCAGTTGCATCACGAACATCAACGACTTCAATGTCAAAGTTCAAGGCTTTTCCCGCAAGGTCATGATTTCCATCAATAGTGATTTTGTCGCCTTCAACCTTAGTTACGTGAACAATAGAAAGTCCAGAAGGAGTCATTACCTGGAAAGGCATACCAACCTGGATTTCCCCGTCGAACTCAAACTTATCGCGTGTAAGTTCAACAATCAGCTTTTCATCATATTCACCATAACCGTCTTTTGGCTCAATGTGTGCAGAAAACTTATCGCCAGGTTCATGACCTTCAAGAAGCTTTTCGAGACCAGCAATCAAATAACCTCTTCCGTGAACATAACCGAGAGGTTCATTTCCAACAGATGAATCAAGCTGCTCTCCGGCATCATTCTTGAGGGTATAGTGAATCTGTACCCATTTATCATTTGCAATTTTCATTAGAATCCCATTCCCATTTCATCAAGGTTCTGAGCATTGTCCTGAACAACCTCTTTGATTTCCGGACATGCATCGATCAGATAACGTTCAATACCCATCTTAAGAGTCATAACGGCCATAGGACATCCGCCGCAGGCACCAGTCAAATTAAGATGAACCTTATAATCATCATCAATACAAACAAATTCCATGTCTCCGCCGTCTGCCTGGAGCTGAGGACGGAACATTTCCAGTGCTTCTTTTACAGTTTCAAGCAATTTTGGATCTTCAATCATGTTTACCACCTTACTGCATATAAGATAATAAAAAATTGGGCTTACGGCAAGGTTATTTGAGAAGGCTTTCTATTGTATGAGGAAATTGATCAGGGGATGCCAGCCAGTCGTAGGCAATTGTTGCAGAAATCAGTTTTCGTCCATATTCACGAGTTTCGGCAAAAGGAACAGTTTCCAGAAAGAGGTCGAGCGGCATATTGCTTTTCTTTCCGAATTCTGTGAGAGAACTCTGAAGCCAGCGGCGAACACGAGTAATTCCTGCGTTGTAGGAGAAAAATCCAAGTAAAGGAGAATCATCACAGCGCGAAATCAGATTTGCAAGATACCAGGTTCCAAAGCGGATATTTGTTTCCGGGTCGGTGAGAGAATAATCAGGCATTTTAAAACGACGTGCAATGTCACTTCCTGTAAATTCCATAAGCTGAGTAAGACCAATAGCACCTGCAGAACTCATAACATCAGCATCAAAAAAACTTTCACTTCGAATCAGGGCAAACATTACCGATTCACTGATTTTGTATTCTTCGCAATATTTTGATACAAACTCGTTGTAGAATTTCGGATAAACCAGAGAAAGCTCTTCACGTTTGATTCGAGAGGTAGCATTTCGCTGGGCACGCGCTGCAATACGCAATGACTGAACATAATAATCATTTTCCTGATTTTCAGAATCAGCGCATTTTGCAAGAAAATCAGCTAGATAAAAATTAGTTTTTGTCGAAATAGTCTGCCCCTGAGTTTTCTGCCATTCAGGGTAAATCAATTCCGGATAACCAAAATAAGCATATCCAAGCAGAAGATTTTCAAGTGCAGTATCCGGTGCAGCTGGAGTAAAAGAAGAAGCTGCGTTTGAAGAGGATTCTTTTACACAAGTTGGTGCACAAAGAATTTTTTGAAGTTCAATCTGATTAGTCCATAAACTAAGTCTGTAGGCTGCTAAAGTTTTGTAATAAACAGAACTGCCGCCGTGGCATGCGCGTTCAAAAGCAGACTTAGCTTCTTCTTCGCTTCCTTCGGCAAGTCCCTCCTGAATCAGGCGGCCGTAAAGGTAGGCAAATTGCGCTGTAGTTAGGTCAGAAGCAAATCCGTCAATTGCCTTGTAAATGCGGCCGAACTCGTTCCAGCGGCCAGCCGCAAGAAGTGCCGTTACCAGTTGTTCGAAAAAATCTTCAAAATATTCACTGTCAGTCCATTCGCGGGAATACTCACCTATAGAATCAATAATAGAATCCACAGAAAAGTTTAAGGATGTATTCAAAAGATACCAGAGAGCATTGTCTTTTTGAGAAGTATTTCCTGATGCAGCGGCTGCTGCCATAGCCGATTCAAAGCACAGCCGGCTCTGACGGTAATACATACCTGCCTTTTCATAAAATCTTCCTGCATAAAACCAGAAATAAAATTCGGCAGGAGTTCCGGAATAAGTCTGGGCCAGTTTACTGAACCAGGCCGCATTTTTCGTAAATTCCATACTGCCGTACAAAGTATTTTTCCCAAAATCAGAAACAAGTTGAGGGGCAGGAGAAAGAGAGCCATCGGCAAAATAGCCGGTAAGAGCAGCAGCACAGCGGGTAGTGTAGGAATAGTTTCTTTTATAAGATTCGATACGGTAATGCATTGCAAATTGCTCAGGAGTGTAAATCAGCTTTGCAGCAAGCTCAGAGTTTGGATTTTCATAAGCCCCTTCAAAATCAGGATGCGTATAAAAGTCACGGTAAAACTGGTAGTGTTCGGTAGAAAGCGGGCATTCGGTAAACCAGCGGTAAACTTCCGTCTCATAAGCCGAATCTCCGCGTCGGCCCATTGCCTCAAGCCTGAGGCGAATCACTTCGTTTTTTGCGGTGGAAAAGTTCAGTCCGCTTGTACTGTCGATTAGCTTGTTGATTTCACCGGAGGCCGCGAACTGGCGGGCAGCAATCAGAATCGCTTCATCGCCCGGGAATAGCTTCAGCAAATTCTCCGCGGCGGCGTTCTTCTCCTGAATATTGCCGAAAGTGCAGAGAAGCTCGGCGCTCTTTTGCGCGCAGCGCGGTGTCCCCTTTTTTATGCAGTGTTTGAATTTTTCGCGGGCGGCGTTCTCGTTGCCTTCCTGCAGAAGCCGCAGCCCAATAAAATAGTCGGCATCGCTGCCAAACTTCTTCTGCCCTTCAGGCTGCGCCGCGGCTTTACACGATACAGCACTAAGCATGAGAAAAGAGGCGAAAATATTTATTGTGAGACGTCGAAAATCCGGAAGAACGCGCAGAAGCTCAGTAGGGTGCATTTGTCTCCTACTCAGCTGGAATTACAATCTTAGTTCCAGAAATAATATAATCAGGATTTCTTATGCCGTTATAGCGGGCAATGTATTTGTATTTCCAAGGGTTCTTATAATAAGTATCAGCAATATCCCAGAGAGTATCACCCCACTTAATTTTGTAAGTGGTATTCTTTGGTTTTTCTTCTGCAACAGGAGGCTGAGCAGGAACAACTTCTTCAGCTTTTTCGATGATGATGATTTCATCTTCTTTTGCTTCAGGAACAGCAGGTTCCGGTTCAGGCTCAGGAACTGGCTCTGCTTCTGGAGCCGGCTCTTCAATTGCTACTGTTGTTGCAGCTTCTTTTGCATGCTTCTTAGTAATAAGATTATATTTTGACGGAATGATAAACAAAATCAAAAGTGTCGCAATAATACAGATAATTGCACATACAATACAGATGATAACAGGAACCTTTGTCTTTTTCTTAACCTCATCGGCATCATTTTCTGCAGGAGTTCCGCGTTCTGTTTCTTCATCATAAAGTCCGTCGAAGTTGAGTCCACCTGCTGCAGGAGAGACTGAATCAAAAGTAGGGTCTTTCATAGTTTCTTGCCTTTCCTCTGTGTTATCCAGATCATCAGTATTAAAGAAATCATCCGGCATTTCCGGGTTTTCTGTTTCAGTAGTGTCATCAGGAATGCCAAAATCCATATCAGGCAAACCGGAATCTTCTTCTGTCATTGTATCATCAGTTACAGTTTCATTAGAGATTGTTTCGTCTGCTACCGTTTCATCATTTGCAGGCTCATCAAAGGAAATATCATCATTTGAAACAGTCTCGTCTGGAAGATCAAAGTCCATATCAGCAAGTTCATTTGATATTTCACTTGTCTCTGTTGTGTCTTCAGAGTTAGTTTCATCCGGTAAATCAAAATCCATATCTGGGAGAGAAGATTCTTCCTCAGAAACACTTTCTTCCACAGCAGTTTCTTCAACCTGAGCTTCCTCAGCAGGAGTTTCATCTACTGGAGTCTCTTCAAAGTTTATTTCTTCAGCAGGATTATCATCAAGATTTATATCATCAGTTACAACTTCATCAGTAACAGTTTCATCTGCAGCAATTTCTTCACTTGCAGATTCTTCAATCACAGGCTCTTCAACAAAAGTCTCGTCACCAAAAGGAACACCGTCATCAACATTTTCTACGACAGTTTCATCTTCAACAACAGTTTCGTCCTGAGCCTTATCGCGCATTGCCGCAGCCGCAGCAAGAAGTCCGCCGGCAGCTACTGCACCAGCCGCAGCGGCACCTGCTCCGTTCGAATTAGAATCATTAATTCCATATTCATCTGTAACAAGGCGTTCTTCGAGAGTACGGGAAACGAGAGTTATAGTTGTATTGCTTTCATTACCAGTTTCGCTGTCCACAATTTTTGCAGAAAGCTGATTATCTTCATCGAGGGAAATTGTAAATTTAATATCAGCCTCACCGTTTGGGCGGGCAACAAGGTTTTCAATCTGCAGAGAATCAACATATTCGGCATCATCCATAGAACAGGTAGCGGAACGGTACAAGTCTACCATAACCTTTGTCTGATTATTGTGAGCAGTTGTTAATTCCAGTTTCTTTTCAGAAGGAGTATTATCCTCTAAAACCGGGTAAAAAGAGCCGTCTGCAAGTTTGATACCTATAGTTTTCATACGTTTCTCCTCAATATTATATGGTAAAACATTATAAATCAGTTTTCAAGTGTTTTTTCCTATTTTGGGGCTCCCGCCTGGCTCCACTTCGTTCCGCCAGCCGGTCGGGCGTTCCGCGGCTCGGTAACCCTCGGCGTCCTCGCTCACTACGTTCGCTGCGGTCGCTGGCTTCGCCACCGCTCCATGCCCTAGCCTGACAGATGTTCTAACATATAACATTTTTTTTCATTTACAATCTTATATTTCTAGATTATATTTTACTATATATTTATCATTAGGAGCAAAAACTATGGATATTAAAGGAACACAGACCGAAAAGAATCTGCAGACTGCTTTTGCAGGTGAATCACAGGCACGCAATAAGTACACTTATTATGCAAGTCAGGCAAAGAAGGAAGGCTACGAACAGATAGCAGCAATCTTCCTTGAAACTGCAGACAACGAAAAAGAGCACGCAAAAATGTGGTACAAGCTCTTGAATGGCGGCGTAGGTACAACAGAAGAAAACCTTAAGGCTGCAGCAGACGGCGAAAACTACGAATGGACAGATATGTACGATGGTTTTGCTAAAACTGCACGCGAAGAAGGTTTTGAATACATTGCAAAACTTTTCGAAGGTGTTGCTGCAATTGAAAAGCACCACGAAGAGCGCTACCGCAAGCTTCTTAAGAATATCGAAGATAAAATTGTATTCTCAAGCGATGGAGATGCAATCTGGCAGTGCCGCAACTGCGGTCACATTGTAATCGGAAAAGAAGCTCCAAAGGTTTGCCCAGTCTGCGCCCACCCACAGGCATATTTCCAGATTGAAGCACAGAACTATTGATATGTCAGACAATCTGATTTTTAATAGAATTCGTTAAAAAAATCTGGAGTGCGGAGTGGAAAAAACATATCAGGTTGCATCGAGGAGTTTTGGCGCTTAGCCATCGAAAACAATCCGAGGATTTTTGCTTGCAAAAACCGCAGGATTGTTAACACAAAAACTAGCTCGCCCGCAACCTGGTATGTTTTTTTCCACGGGAGCACTCCAGATTTTTTTTTTAGTTATAATCAAAAGTGTATTCTGACATATTAACAAGTTCGTTTACAGTTGTTCCAAATTTTTCAGCAACATCATATTCAGAAACCTTATTTACGTTTCCTTTTGCATCATATTTGAGAAGTGTTCTTTTGATTACCTGCTTATCAGAATTGTAAGTTGTAATTTCGTTAAGAGCACCGTTTGTGCCATAGCGGAATACAAGAGAAGTCTGCTTTCCGGTATCAGCATCATACTTAGTAATAGAATCAATAGAACCGGCATCAGTGTAGTTATATGATGAAAGCTCGCTGAGAGATCCGTCCGGGTTATATTCATTCAATGAAAGAAGGCGACCGTTTTCGTCATATTTATAAATTGTCTTCCATATCAAAGCACCTTCACCGTCGTAACTTGATTCATCAGTAAGAAGGTTGTTTTCATAAGTATAAATAGTGCGGGCACAAAGAGTACCTTTTCTATCAAACTCAGAAGAATCAAGTTTAAGACCGTTTTTATAAGCAAAAGTATTTTTCCATACAACTTCGTTATCAGAGTTAGTACAAAGCTGTTCAACGAGGTTTCCTGCAGTATCATAAGTAGATGAAATTGTGTTGATTACAGCGTCTTTAGGAGTGAGTTCAGAAGAAGAGGTTTCCTTGCCATTTGAATCAAGAACATGCATAACCTTAGAACTAGGTGTTCTATACAAAGTTCCAAAGCGTGATGCAATAGAAAATTCAGTTTCTGTGTAAGTCTTTACGTTGTCTGTAATAGGTACGTATGTGAAGATATCCGTTGCAAAAAGCGAGATACTAAGACCGGCTGTAAGGGCAAATGCAAGAAGTTTTTTCATAAATCCTCCAGGAAAATTATTGAATTAATTCGTTTTTTTTGCTTATGCAATATTAATATTTTATACTATAATTATCGGAAAGTAAAAAGAAAAAGGTTATCCGGATATGACAGAAAAACAGTGGAAATATTTTTGTGATTTTAAAAATGAACTAAAACAAAAAGTAGAAGAATGGACAGAACAGGCTCCCGAGCTTACTGATTTACAGAAGGAAGCAGCAAGACTGGCAAAAAACACAGAATATTCCTATGAGACTCCGGTAGTTTATAACCGGGCTTTAGATGATATAAAGCAAGATGATGAGATCAAACTCATTGTAATTGGAGATAATCCTGGAAAAGACGAGCAGTTGAAGAAAAACAACCGCTACCTGGTTGGTCAGGCAGGTAAAATCGCAGAAGGATATTTTCACCGTAACCCTGAACTTGGAGTTGATTTTCGCCGCAATGTCATCATCTTAAACAAAACACCAATTCACAGTGCAAAAACCCTTCAGTTAAATACAATAGCAAAGCTGGGCGGTCCGAAAATTGCCAGCCTCATAAAAGAATCCCAGATCTGGATGGCAGAAAAAACAGCCGCTTTGCATGCTGAACTTGGAACAGAGCTGTGGCTGGTAGGCTATTCAGAATTAAAAGATAAAAAAATCTTTTGCCCATATCGCGACACCTTAAAAGCCTGTCTCATAAACAGCAAGAAAGCAGCCTGGAACCGGGTTTATGTTTTCCAGCATTTTTCAATGAACCGTTTTACAATAGACCTTTCAGATTACGTAAAGGCAGAAAAAAAAGAAAACGCCCCGCTGGAATCTAACATTCACGAACTGGGCGTTCTGCATAAAATAGAAATATTTGGAACTCAATAAGAGCAAAGATTTACTGGTCTTCTTCCTTCTCTGTATTCTGATTTTCTTCTTCTTTCTGCTGCTTAAGAAGAATAGCACGGTTAGTGTAATGAATGAAACTGAAGAACAGAATTACAAAAACCAGCGATTCCAGAAGCAGAGCCATTCCTCGTTTTGCACCAAGGAAATAAGAAATAACTACCGAGCCGCAAAGAAGCAGCTGAAGGAAGCACATAAGATACAAAGCTGTATTCTTTGAATATCCCATGTTCAAAAGTTTATGGTGCAGGTGAGCACGATCTGGAGACATAATAGGTCGTTTATCACGAATACGGCGCCAGATGGCTGCAATAGTATCGAAAACCGGGAAAGAAGTAACAACAATCATGATAAGGAACTTGTTATGTTCAAAAATAACACTTGAATCAAAAAGAGGGAAAACAGAAATCATAAAACCTAAGAACTGACTTCCCGCGTCTCCCATAAAAATCTTTGCAGGCGGCCAGTTAAAGCACAAAAAGCCGAAAATAGAAGCTGCAAGCATAAAACAGAGAGTTGATTCAGAGTTTCCTGTAAGAATATAAAGAATACCAAGAGTAATTATAGTTGTAATGGAAAAGGTTCCGCAAAGACCATCAAGACCATCAATCAGGTTGTATGCATTTATAACACCAAGAATCCATCCGAAGGTAAGAATATAACTTAAAGGAAGCGGAAGAACCCATGAAAAAATCTGCTTAAAATGGAATCCATTAAAAACAACTACAGAAACAGCTATAAGCTGAACAATAAGTTTTGCCAGAGCAGGAAGAGTAAGAAGATCATCAAGTAAAGCAAATACAAAAACAATTGAACCAGCAATAATAAATGGAAGAAGCTTGTGAATATTTTCTGCCTTAGTTATATAAAGGAAGATGCAGGCAGAAATGATGAAAGAAAAAAAGATTCCAACACCACCTAAGCGAGGAATGTTTCCGGAATGTATTTTTCTTGCATTTTGATAATCATATAAACTGAATTTTTTACAAAACAGGATAATTAAAGGCATTGAAATAAAAGAGATAACGCCAGCCAAAATAATAAACATACTTTGAGTCATATTAAGGAAATTATAACTTAAACCAACCGAAAGTCAAGATATAACGAAAAATTATATATATGTATAGTAATAACTATTTTAAAATTATGTATATTTTTTTAATTGTTATATCACATTTGATGTGCTAAAATTGTTTCTATGAAAAAGATTGTTGTTATAGGAGCAGGGGTTTCTGGGCTTACTGCTGGAATTTATGCTGCAAGGTCAGGTTTTGATGTAACAATTCTTGAACAGCATAATATTGTTGGAGGTCTTTCTACAAGCTGGAGCCGCAAGGGATACTATTTTGAAGGCGGAATGCACTGGCTTACAGGCTCACGAGAAGATTTACCAATTCACAGAATATGGAAAGAAACAGGAGCTCTTAAAGAAAATAATCCTATTGAAAACAGAGATCCTCTTTATACGCTAATAGATAAAAACGGAAAAAAAGTAAGTATTAAGAGATATCTTCCTGACATGCAGGAGGCACTTATCGAATATGCGCCGGAAGATGCTCATATGATAAAAAAAATGTGCCGTGCAGTAAAATCTTTTACAAAAATGCATACTGTACTTTTTGAAGTAAAAGGCTGTAAACATCGTAATCCTGCAAAAATAAATCTTGGCGAATTGATGGGTATGGTTCCAGCCATTCTTAGAGTTCCTTACCTTGTAAATGTCAGCTATGACGAATATGTTTCAAAATTCAAAAACGAAAATCTGCGTCATCTTTTGAACAGCGTAATCGGCTACAGATATAATGCACTTTCGTTTATTTATACACTTGGTTCTTTTGCAAGCGGAGACTGCGGATATCCTGCAGGTGGTTCTATCCGAATGACAAATAACATGCTCGAAACTTATAAAGCCCTTGGCGGAAAAATTGAATTCCGTACAAAAGCTGAAAATGTGCATGTAGAAGATTCAAAGGTAACAAAGGTAATTACAGATAAGGGTGAATTTGAGGCTGATGCAGTTATTATTACTCAGGATGCACGTGCTGCTGTAGATACATTATTTGATCAGATGGTTGATGAGCCTTGGGTTAATGCAATGAGGCATAATACTATCAGCGAACAGAATCTCTTTGTAGGGCTTGGTGTAAAAGCTGATTATTCACATCTTCCTTACTGTTGTGTTTTCCCGCTTGAAAAACCACTTGAATATGCTGGAAATAAATGGAATGAACTTCGCATATACAATTATTCAGCTTATAAAGATCATGCGCCTGAAGGCTGTACAACGCTTACCTGTCTTTTGTTAGGTGAGTCTTATTCCTTCTGGAAGGCAGCTAAAGCTGATGGGTCTTATAAAGATAAGAAAAAAGAATTCGGTGAGCTTTTTGTAAAAACCCTTTCGCAGTTTATGCCAGAAGTTGCAACAGATCTTGAGGTTATAGATGTTGCAACTCCTTGTACATATGAACGCTACTGCGGCTCTTACGAAGGCAGCTGGATGAGTGTGTGGGCAAAGGGTGGAAAGCAGAATAACTATCCGCAGCAGCTTGATACAATCGACGGAGTATATTTTGCCGGCCAGAGAATTCAGATGCCAGGAGGTCTTCCGCTTGCAGCTTATACAGGCCGTCTGGCAGTTCAGTTCCTCTGCCGCGATACCGGCGTAGAGTTTGTGTAAGGTCGTTCTTTATCTTGCCAATCCCAAAAAGTATGATAAAATTATGTTATTAGTTAAAGTTTTTCGAGGAGAGTTAGAAAAACTATAACCCATCAAAAGGAGTGATTTTATGGGAAAGAAAGTTAGCGTAATCGGCTACTTGTATCTTATTGGTATGGCATTGGTTGCTATCGGCTTCTGCTGCCCTATGTTTAGCGGCTTTTTAGGAAGTGCAAACGGATTCAAATTTATCAATTTTAAGAATTCGGGATTTGTAACAATTGGTGCTCTTCTTATTTTTGTTGGAGCAGTTGCAGGTATTGTGGCATGCTTTGTAAAACAGCTCAGCGGTCTTAAATTGATTTTTGCTATTGCTGTTCTTGCAGGAGCTGTAATTCTGGTTATTGGATTTACTACAAATGGTGGAATTTACAAGGCTATCGGTAAAAATATCATTAAACATGCTACTGTTGGATTCTATCTTGTTGTAGTAGGAATTGTAGCAGCAGTTGTAGGCGCACTTAAAAAAGCCTAAAATCGAAGAACCGTTAAAAAACGGGCTGCGACAGCGGGCCGTTTTAGGTTCATCGAAAAAATGGCTCAGAGGCAAGCTGTGCTTGCCGACTGCCTAGAGTTTTATTATAGTAGCACCGGATTTTTCATCCTTCGGGAGAGAGTCCGGTGTTTTTGTTTTAACGCTTATTAAGTCGCCGGATTTCGGACGGAAAGGTGGCTTTGGAAGGCGGGTGTTGTTTTCATCCGGCAGCGTAACGAGCACAAGCCCATACTGGCTGCAACCATAGTAGCCGCACATATAGTTTGGCAGCCGCAGCTTGTCTGAAGTAATGCGGATGTCGGTGGTTGAGCCTGTCGAAACTACCGCAGAGGACGATGCTACCGCCATAAAACTCAGCGTAGCCCTCTCCTTAGGCAGCTTTGCCATATCAGAAAGCTTCTGTAATTTACGAGGGGCGTCTTCTGTAGAAAAAGCAAAGTTACACCACTTGCTTTTACTTCCGGTATAAGCTTTAAAACCGCTCATAGGGCAGTCGCCTGTATGAGGGCAAGGGGCTGCGATTGTGCGGCCGTCTTTTATATAGCGGGTTCTAAGCAGACTGAGGGTACGGGCAGCTTTTGGAACGCCTGGTTCCACGAGAATTATACCGGCATCTTTTTCAGTATAACGCTGCAGCTGCTCGTAATATTTTTTTGTCTGGAATTCGGGAGGCATATCACTTGCCTGATCCAGTTCATTCAGCATATTTGCACAGGTAAGAAAGCCTGCCTTCTGTTTTATAGGGGTTCCAAAAGGTCCCTTTACGCGGATAATCTGCCAGGGTTCTATTGTTTCGTCGGCAGCTTTTGCTTTAGCGGCAACAGAAAGATAAATATCTTCACCCAGAGCAAGGGAATTGGCAGAAACGTCGAGGCAGTACCAGGTAAGTTTTAATTTTCTCAGTTCCGGGCGGGCTAGCCAGAGGGCAGTAACAACTGTGAGAGGGCCGCTTCCCAGGTCCAGACAGGTACAGTCTGCTGTTGGAAAAACCGAATCCGGCAGATTGGCAAAAAGGCGTGTTAAACGCACAAGATTCCACCAGGTATAGTAACGCACATAAGAACTAAGCTGAATATTATCGTTCATATAGCCCAGGCGGCGGCTGGCGCGGTCGTCTGTCAGCTGATGAGAAAGATTTCTGATATGTTCCGGCAGCTGCTGAAGCTGACGTGAGTTTAGAGGGCGTACTCCCTGAATTATTTCGTCAAAAGAGTTGAGTATAGCGACAGAGTCCTTTGAAAGACGTGTAGTGTCGAAAAGGGAAGAAATATGTGTACTGGTTGGTTTTGGCATCATTCATTATCTCCGGTGGTTGAGCCTGTCGAAACCACCTTCATATATATTTCTGTTAATATCTGACGGCACTCGCGGATCTGGCTGATGAACTCGGCGTTGTCCTGGACGGCCTGGGCTTCTTCGATTATCTGGCGGCCGGCACCTTCGGCGGTGAACTTTTTTTCAGTGATAAGATATTTGAGGCGGAGAATGAGGTCTACCTCGCGCTGGGAGTAGAGACGGCGGCCGGACATGTCTTTACGGGGAGTAAAGCCTGGAACGACTTCTTCCCAGTAGCGGAGAACGTGGGCTTTTACGCCTGTCAAATTCTCAATTTGTCCGATTGTGTACATTATCTCTCTCTATCTTCCCACTTCTGGCGGCTGCCTTTGAACTCTACCTGAACCGGAATCTGGTCGTAGCCGAGGTCTTCGCGGATGCGGTTTTTCAGATAGGTAACATATGGCTCCGGTACAACTTCCGGTCTTGTTGCAAAAATTATGAAAGAAACTGGATTCACACTCTGTTGTGTCATATAGCGGATTTTGAAGTGGGCAGTTTTACTAGCTGGCGGCGGATAACGTTCCAGCCAGTCCTGCAGGGCATTGTTGAGCGAAGCCGTACCGCTTTTCTTAGTCAGCTGGCCGTAAAGGTCGATTGCGGTATTCAAAAGGTCTTTAATACCCTTTCCTTCAAGGGCGCTGAGCGGAAGAATCGGGGCAAAATCCATATGGGCAAACATGATGTTCATCCATTCGCGTACAGATTTTACTGCTTTATTGTCTTTTTCTTCGCGCAAATCCCATTTATTCAAAACGAAAATGATTCCTCGTCCTTTTTCGAAAGCCAGAGAACAGATTTTCTTATCCTGCTCGGCAAGGCCTTCCACTGCATCAATCATCAAAAAGACAACATCGCATTCGTCCAGGGTTTTGATGGCGCGGTTTACAGAATAGTATTCAACATTATCATGAACGCGGGCCTTGCGGCGGATTCCGGCAGTGTCCAGAACCTTAAAGCGGCGGCCGGCATACTCAAACTCGCCTTCAACAACGTCGCGGGTAGTACCGGCATAGTCGCAAACGATAGAGTTTTCGCTGTGGGTCAGTCGGTTGCTTAATGTAGATTTTCCTGTATTTGGTTTTCCTAAAATTGCGATTTTGATAGGGCGGTCCGAGCTGAGTACCTGTACCTTGCTGAAGTCGCAGCGCGAAGTAATTGCGTCTGCAAGGTCACTTATATGGTCGCCGTGCTCAGCGGAAATCAGCATGAGCTCATTAAAGCCGTATTTTGCATAGTTCCAGGCTTCGGCTTCGTTCTTGCCACCTTCAGTTTTGTTTACGGCCGCAATCATCTTATTCCAGTAAGGGCGCATTTTGATGATGAACTCTTCATCTTCGCCGGTAATTTCACCAGCATCGAGCAGGAGAATTACAACATCTGCGCGATCAATCATATCCAGAGAACGTTCAACTACATAGTCGTCCAGTTCGGCTTCTTTTGTACCGATGTTGCGGGTAAGCTTGTATCCGCCGGTGTCTACGAGGTGAACAGGTTTTCCGTTTATGATTGCAGTTGCTTCAACCGGGTCGCGGGTAACACCAGGCTGGTCGTTTACGATAGCAACGCGGTGGTGTAAAAAGCGGTTGAAGAGTGTAGATTTTCCAACGTTAGGGCGGCCGGCAATTACAACGAGGGGAAGTCCATCGTATTCAGCGTCTTCCGGGTCTGTGTCGCCGGTAGCGGTTACAGTACCGTCCGGGGCCACGGTGATTCCGTTTACTGCGCCGGGCGTAATAAAATCAGCTTCTTCGGCGCGGGCTTTTTCTGCGGCTTTCTGTCTTTTTTCTTCCAGAACTTCTTCTTTTGGACGTGAGAAGTCGGGTTTATTCTTTTTCTTTGCCATAAATCTCCAAAAAGCGTCATCCTGAACTTGTTTCAGGATCTTTCAAATGAGACCCCGAAACAAGTTCGGGGTGACGGTGATGTTATAAATTATTTAAGTGTTTAGCCGAAATTGCTTCGAGCTCGGCAATCGTAAATCTTGAAAGCAGTTCCTTTGTGCTGGAAATCAATTTTGGGCTCATACTCAAATTGCGGATTCCCATTCCGGCCAGTACCATAACGCTGTCCTGGCGGCCTGCCATTTCACCGCAGACTGCAAGCGGAACGTTGTTTTCCTTTGCTGAACGAACCGTCATCTCAATTAAGCGCAGTACGGCAAGGCTGAATTCGTTGTAGAGGCCGCTCACATGCTGGTTTTCGCGGTCAATTCCAAGTGTATACTGGGTAAGGTCGTTTGTACCAAGACTGAAGAAGTCGCTCACCTTGCTCAAACAATCAGAAATAAGCGCCGCCGCTGCCGTTTCAATCATAATTCCTACCGGGGTATCAGCCTGGTAAGGAATCTTTTCGGCATCAAGTTCCTGCTTAACAACATTTACTAATTCCAGACACTGCTTAACCTGATCCACACTGGTAATCAGCGGGAACATAATTTCAAGGTTGCCGTAAACGCTGGCACGGAAAAGGGCACGCAGCTGGGTTTTCAAAATATTAGGGTATTCAAGGCTGAGGCGAACCGCACGCAGACCCATAAGTGGGTTCTTTTCTTCGATGTTCGGCAGATCAACCGAGTTAATCAGTTTATCACCACCGGCATCCAGGGTTCGGATAGTAACCGGCTTATCACCCATGATTTGGAGCACGCTCTTATAAGCCTCAAACTGAGTCTGTTCACTGAAAGAACGGGCAGCAGCGTTCAAAGAAGCACCACTCTGAGCCATGTAAAGGAACTCTGTACGGAAAAGACCGATTCCATCAGCACCTTCGGCAAGAGCAACTTCAGCTTCCTCAGGAGTACCGATGTTTGCATAAAGCTTAAAACGGGTGCCGTCCTTTGTTTCAGCCGGCTTATTAAGGAAGGAGCGCAGACTGAGCTTACGCTGATATTCCTCGCGGATCTTTCCTTTATATTCTTCTATTGTTTCGCGGTCCGGGCTTACAAGAATTTCTGCAGTCTTACCGTCAATAATTACAGTTTCGCCGTTACGAACTTTTTTGCTGATTTCTTCAAGGCCGACAACTGTAGGAATGCCGTAGTTTCTCGCCAGAATTACCACGTGGGAAGAAACACCGCCTTCGCTCAGGGCAAGGCCGGCAATTTTACGCTTGCTCAGGATGATTGTGTCGGCAGAACTCAGGGAAGTTGCAAGAATTACCGAGCCATCCGGAACCGTATTGATATCAAAAGGATGAATGTCCAGCATTTCGTCGAGAACGCGGCCAAAGACGTCGGTAATGTCCTGGGCTCGTTCTGAAAGGTAGTAGTTTCCGGCCTGTCGCAGCTTTGCGGCATACTCTTCTGCCTTAAACTGAACGGTATATTCTATATTAAAAAGCTGATTTTCATAGAACTCGCGGACTTCCTGCTTAAAAACCGGGTCTTCGAGCATGAGAATGTAGGTCTCAAAAACCTCGCGCTGAGCACGGTCACGTTCGCTGGTTTTGGAAAGTGAATCAAGGTGCTCAGAAAGTCCGAGCGTAACGGTTTGAACTGCTGCCTCAAAACGGCTCCAGCCTCTGTTTATCTGATCGATGTTTATGTGATGCTGCGGAATAGCACGCTTTACCGGGTCTGGAATTACAAAAGCGGTTCCAATACCAGTTCCGTCGGCCGCAGGGATTCCGAGAAATACTTCCATAAATTTGAATTATATAGAAAAAATAATTATATTTAAAGATATGAATACAATGGCTATTTATCAGCTGCCTTTCAGGCAGGCATTTTTGATTTTTATAATGTTCAGCGTTACAGGCTGGATTTCGGAAGTGCTTTATGTTGGTATTTTCCACGAGCACAAATTTGTAAACCGCGGATTTTTGCACGGGCCGCTCTGTCCGGTATACGGATTCGGTGGAGTAGTGATTTTACTGCTGCCAGCGACCCTTTATTCAACCTGGCTGCCCCTCTTTTTTGCCTCTATGATTTTGTGCACGGCTGTGGAATATTTTGTCAGCTGGATTATGGAAAAGACTTTTCACGCCCGCTGGTGGGATTATTCGCATTACAAGTTTAACATTAAGGGACGCGTTTGTTTGCTGAACTCTGTGCTCTTTGGTTTTATGGGCCTGGGTGTTATTCATTTTGTTTACCCTCAGATGCTGCGCTTTTTAGACTGGCTGGGAGATTTTGTGACTATGATTTCCAGCGACCTGATTGGCCTTGCTCTTGCAATTGATGTGATTGCGACAGTTCACAAACTTGTGGACTTCAATGCAACAATGGAAAAAATCAAAACCTTTGGAGAAAGCTTACGCGACCACTACGGTAACGAGGCCTGGTTCCGAAGTGAAAGCTTTGAAGCAATGCTGGCTTCTGTAAAAGAGCATGCCCTTGCAGATAAAGACAAGATAAATCAGAGTATTCTCGAAAAAATTGAAAAGTTCCAGACCGCCCGTAACAAGGCCGCCGAAAGCTTTATGGCTCACTTCCCTACAATGAAGTCTATTCAGTATAAAGATGAGCTTGAGCACTTGAAGAGCCGTATGAAGGCGAGACTTGTTGAAAAAGTTAAGGCTAAACTGAATAAGTAGATTGCCATGTCGCCCCGAACTTGTTTCGGGGTCTCTTGTATATAGATGCTGAAACAAGTTCAGCATGACGGTTGGCATTCTTTTCAAACCAAAAACTCATTTATAAGATTTTCAATCTGGCGGGTACTTAGTTTGCAGGCGGTGGATTCCATGGTGAAAAGGAGATTTTTGCCGGGGAGGATTTTGTTTTCGGCGAAGTCTTTGAGTTTACCGAGGGTGCGCTCAAGGTAGTCGGGATCGTCCATGAGACCAAAGTGTTCCCAGTAGAATTCGGTGCGAGTGCGCACGTTGAGACATAGGAAGTCAGGGTGAATAATGTGGCCGTTTTTCAATTCGAGAGGATATTCGTAGCGATAGGGAATGCCGTGGCGCGCGAGCGTGTCTGCAATAATCACTTCTGATTTGGAGCGCACCCGCTCGCCGCGAGCAGTTATGTAATCGGTGGAATCTGGCGAGGAAAGTTGCCCCGTCCAGGAGACGGCCTGCCACTGGGCGGCGTACTGGGCATCTGTTAGGGTAATGGGTGTGACCAGGCTCTGGCGGGCGGGGCAGAGTTTTGTGTAGAGGGCGGTGAGGGCGGAGTCTGAGCAGCTGCGGCCGGCACTGGTCCCGCCCTCGGTACAGTTGTCGCCGCCTTTTGTTTGGGCCAGGTATTTTTGCAGAGCTCGGATTTCTTGTTTAAGCTGTTTTATGAGACGGGTATCATAGTCTTTTTGGGCGAGGCGACGGGCCAGGGCCAGCTTTGTTCGAGGAATGTAGCTGCCGAGGGTGTCGCCGGGTTCGGTGATCTGGTAGAACTCTGGGTTGTGGCCCTTTTGTGATACGCGGAGGTGGCCCTGGGGTGTATTGGCCAGGTGTTTTTGTGTGACGGCAAGGACTTGTTTTAGTTGTGAGAGCCGATTTTCGAGGTCGGCGATGATTTGTGTTGGTTTTAATTGTTCTTCTTCCATTGTTTTCTCCTTTTTTTGTGATTTGTTCCGATAAGAAGCCTGAAAGAGGTCGATTTATCGGAAGGGGAGAGCCTCACAGCTCTGCGTTTTTAGCGTGTGGTCCGATAAAGTGGAGAAAAACTCCTTGTTTATCGGAGGCGCGGCACCGATTTTGGCTCTCCTTTCGTGGTTGCTTCCGATAAGACTACGGGATTAAGGCAATTTATCGGAACGGGCGGCGCGTTTTGGGGAGCTTGGCGGCAAAAACACGGCTTTATTTGCCCGGGTGGTCCGATAAAACGCTTGATAACTTTGGTTTTATCGGACCCGCAGCTGCTTTCAGCGTGTTTTTGCACGTTTTTTCTCCGATAAATTGTCAGATAACTCGGTTTTTATCGGAACCACGTGCGCCGCCACCCCCGCGGTGAGGCTGGGGTGGACGGTGAGAGCCCAGCCTCACAGTTTTTCTATATATATAATTGCCGCGATATGTCATTTTTGACACAAAATCAGAAAAAAAATTAGAAAAAGTTTGAAAAAGTGTTCATATGACTGGAAACTTAAGGGTTCGCGGCCGGGCTAGGGCATGGAGGGGCGCCGCAGGCGGCAACCGGAGCCGCCCCGGCGTCGAGGATGCTGGAGCGATAGCGGAACCCCGGAACGCCCGGCCGGCGGCGATCTAGTGAACTCTGGAAAGTGGTGGCTCGCGGGAAGTTTTGAGTCTTCAGAAAGTTTTTCCGCCAGGCTTGTTCGCCGCCGGGAGCCTCCTGAGACAAATTAACTTGACGGTTCAGACTGTTTCTACCTATAATAACATTATCTCTATAATTCAGGAGTTTATTATGGAATCGCAGAATCGCGAGAATCTTGGCAGCCGTCTTGGTTTTTTGCTTTTGTCGGCTGGTTGTGCTATTGGTTTGGGAAATGTTTGGCGCTTCCCTTATATTACTGGTAAATACGGCGGAGCAGCCTTTGTTTTGATTTATCTGGTATTCCTTGCAATTTTGGGATTGCCGGTTATGGTTTGTGAATTTGCTGTTGGCCGTGCTTCTAAAAAAGGTATGGGTGGTGCTTTCCAGGCACTCGAGCCTGCCGGAACTAAGTGGCATATTTATGGAAACCTTGCAATTATTGGAAACTATCTTTTGATGATGTTCTATACAGTAGTTTCTGGCTGGTTCCTCAAGTATTTCTTCCAGATGATTGGCGGAAAGTTCGTAGGCCTCAGTGGAGACGATATTGTAAATGTTTTTGTTGGCGAAACAATCGGTAACCCAACAGGTCTTTTGATCTGGATGGTTGTTGTAATCGTTATCGGATTTGGTGCCTGCTTCCTTGGACTTCAGAAGGGTGTTGAACGCATCACAAAAATCATGATGAGCGCCCTCTTTGTAATCATGATTGGTCTTGCAATTTACGTTGCTTTCATTCCAGGTTCGGGTGCAGGTTATGCTTTCTATCTTAAACCTGATTTTAAGGCACTTGTAAGTGGTGATCATGGTCTTTGGGACACAATTTACGCCGCTATGGGACAGGCTTTCTTTACTTTGTCTCTTGGTATTGGTTCTATGGAAATCTTTGGTTCTTACATCGAAAAGGAACACTCACTCACAGGTGAAGCTCTCCGCGTAATCGGACTTGATACTTTCGTAGCAATCTGTGCCGGACTTATCATCTTCCCTGCTTGTGCTGCTTTCAATGTAGAAGCTTCTTCTGGTGCAGGTCTTGCATTTATGTCACTTCCTAACGTATTCAACTCAATGGGACCTGTTGCAGGCCGCATCGTTGGTGCATTCTTCTTCCTCTTTATGAGCTTTGCTGCACTTTCTACAGTAATTGCTGTATTCGAGAATATCGTTGCCTTCCCAATGGATAAGTTTGGCTGGAGCCGCCGCAAGTCAGTTATCATCAACTTTGTTGCAATGCTGATTCTTGCAACTCCTGCTGCTCTTGGTATGAACGTATGGTCTGGAGTTCACTTTGGTGCTCACATCGGCTCAATCGACGCTCTGGAAGACTTCATTGTAAGCCAGAACCTCCTGCCACTCGGATCTATGCTCTTCCTCCTCTTCTGTACAATTAAGAAGGGTTGGGGCTGGAACGGCTTTATTGCCGAAGCTGATGCCGGTAAAGGTGTTAAGTTCCCTAAGAACAAGATTGTTCAGTTCTACCTGCGCTTTGTTGCACCTCTTATTATTCTTGTAGTATTTATTGCCGGATATTTTGATATTTTCGGTAAGAAATAAGCTAGCTTAAATTAAACAAAGCCAGTTCTGGATACAGGCCCTGGATTAATCTGAAGTGTCCATCCTGTGTCCAGACTGGTACATCATATTTCATTGCACAAAAAGCAATCATTACATCAGTCAGCGGAACAGTTACTCCATTTTCCCTAAGATTCTTTAGAATAAGGCCCACTCCTTCAAAATCATATTCGTCTGTAGGAAGTAAATTAAAAGAATTAAAGAAGTTAAGCATTTTATCTATTTCTTCATTAGATTTTGCACCATGAAGCAATTCTGATTTTACAAGTCCACAAATGGCAAATTTATCAGGAGTTATATTTAATTTAAGAAGTTCATCGGGTTTTCGCCAATAATCAATTAAAACATTTGAATCAAATAAAATCATATCATACTCATCCTTCGCAATTCCCATACTGCGTCTTTATCAACTTCAATAGAACCAACTTCCCCAATCACATCTTTTAATTTTTTTGTTGGAGGAAGAGGTGGTGCTACATTCTTTCTGATTTTTTCAATGAATTCTTTTCTGGCTTTTTCCTGTTCCAGAGTTTGAGGAGGGTTTACAACTCTTTTAGATTCCATAACCAGTTTGTCATAATCTTCAACGGTAATCATTATACATTCGGGTGCATTGTTTTTTACGATAACTTTGATTCCATCTCTTTTTACTTCTTCAATGATTTTTCCGGCTTCACCTTTATTAAAACGGCTGATTGGAACAAAAGCGTTGAGCATCTTTGTTGCAGTTAAGGCATCATACATATAGACCTCCATATTAATAGATATATCAATAATATAAATGGTAAAATAGATTGATGTATATGTCAATATAATTATAGATATAGCAAATTTGCGTACAAAACTGGTTTTAGTGAAAAATTTAATATTATAAAAAAAATTTGCCTATTTGGGGAAATCATATTATTATATCTAATAGTGGAGGGCCCCTAAGGTTTTTACAACCTAGGGGTCTTTTGTTAAGTTTTTCATGTGTTAAGCCGAAATTCTAAACGGAGAGATAGACTTTTTATAGCTTGTTAAAAAAGGCGAGGTATTATGAGAAGTTTTGGTAAGTTTAAATTTAGGTTTTTCTCATTTGTATTATTCATTTCATTATTATTTTCATTTCTCATAACATCCTCCTGCGAAATCGGCCTTGGAGCGGCAGTCGATACAATGGTACCAGTGATTGTAATGGACAGCCCTGCAGCGGACAGCACGATCCGCGATTCGTTCAGTTTCCGTGGAAGCTGGAGCGACGACGGCGCGATCATGGGACTTACGGTAACGCTGAACACGGTAGAAGGCGACACGGTAGGGCTTCCGGCTCTTACG
>Ga0129307_1000358_pt1 | contig 73363 bp, 56 predicted proteins | sample P1105metagenome_FD_94437 | JGI IMG/M metagenome (GOLD analysis project Ga0129307, IMG submission 94437) | Capybara group fecal microbial communities from Wisconsin, USA - P1105 metagenome | ecosystem: Host-associated > Mammals > Digestive system > Large intestine > Fecal | place: USA: Wisconsin...
CACGTGGGCGGTATTAATGGTAATACCACGTTCTCTTTCTTCCGGAGCCTTATCGATATCGGCATAGGCTTCGAAAGTGGCTTTGCAGCCCGGAGTTTCGGACAGGACCTTGGTGATCGCCGCAGTCAGGGTCGTCTTGCCGTGATCGACGTGACCAATGGTACCAATGTTCACATGGGGTTTTGTTCTTTCAAATTTCTCTTTAGCCATTGTTATATCCTCCTAATGATCACAGGACTCAATCCTGTGCAGTTCCTTTATTTTTAGCAACGATCGCTTCCGCGATATTTTTAGGAACTTCTTCGTAATGGTCTACTTCCATGGAGTAGTTGCCGCGGCCCTGGGTCTTGGAACGCAGGTCCGTTGCATACCCGAACATTTCAGACAGAGGAACATAAGCCGTGATGACTTGCGCACCGCTTCTTGCTTCCATGCCTTCAATGCGGCCCCGGCGGGAGTTCAGGTCGCCGATGACGTCGCCCATGTACTCTTCGGGGATAGTGACTTCCACTTTCATGTACGGTTCCAGGAGAACAGGGTTGGCTTTCAGCGCACCGTTCTTGAAGCCCATGGAACCGGCAATCTTAAATGCCATTTCAGAGGAGTCGACTTCGTGATAAGAACCGTCGAACACGGTAACAGCGATATCCACCATGGGGTATCCGGCAATGACGCCGTTTTCCATAGCTTCCTTGACACCGGCTTCCACAGGAGCGATGTATTCTTTCGGGATGGCACCGCCGACGATCTTGTTTTCAAACTTGAAGCCTTCGCCCGGCTGCAGCGGAGTCAGCTTCAGCCAGCAATCGCCGTACTGCCCTTTACCACCGGACTGCCGTACGAATTTACCCTGGCTTTCCACTTCCTTGCGGATGGTTTCTCTGTAAGCTACCTGCGGGTTACCCACAGTGCAGTCTACATGGAATTCTCTCTTCAGCCGGTCAACGATGATGTCCAGGTGAAGTTCGCCCATCCCGGAAATGATGGTCTGGGAAGATTCTGGATCCGTGCGGACACGGAAGGTAGGATCTTCTTCAGCCAGCTTGCCCAAGGCAATGCCCATCTTTTCCTGGTCAGCTTTGGTTTTGGGTTCGATAGCTACGGAAATAACCGGTTCCGGGAATACCATGGATTCCAGGATGATCGGTGCTTTTTCATCGCACAGGGTATCACCCGTGCCGGTATCTTTCAGACCCACAGCAGCAGCGATATCCCCAGCGTACACTTCCGTGATTTCCGTTCTGTGGTTGGAGTGCATCCGCAGGATACGGCCGATACGTTCCTTCTTATCCTTGTTTGCGTTGTACACATAAGAACCAGCAGTCAGGGTACCGGAGTACACTCTGAAGAACGCCAGACGCCCTACATAGGGGTCCGTAGCGATTTTGAAGGCCAGGGCTGCAAACGGAGCATTGTCATCGGAAGGCCGTTCTTCTTCTTCCCCGGTTTCCGGATTGGTTCCCTTGATAGCAGGCACATCCACAGGAGACGGCATGTAATCGATGATAGCATCCAGCAGGGGCTGTACACCTTTGTTCTTGTAGGAAGAACCGCAGGTGACAGGGAAGAGTTTGCATTGGCAGGTCATCTTGCGGATAGCGCCTTTGATTTCTTCTTCCGTCAGGTCTTCCCCTTCCAGGTATTTCTCCATCAGGTCGTCATCGCTTTCCGCAACGGCTTCCAGCAGGATCTGGCGGTATTCCTGAGCCTGTTCTACGTATTCTTCAGGGATCGGTTCGAATTCTTCATCCTTGCCCAGCTTATCCCCGTAAATGACGGCCTGCATCTTCACCAGGTCGATCAGCCCTACGAAGCTGTCTTCCGCACCCATCGGGATCTGGATGGCCACTGCATTGGCCCCCAGACGATCTTTCATCATCTGGATTACATTGAAGAAGTCAGCCCCAGTGGTATCCATCTTATTGACATAAGCGATACGGGGAACATTGTATTCTTCCGCCTGACGCCATACGGTTTCGGACTGGGGTTCAACACCGCCTTTGGCGCTGAATACAGCCACAGAGCCATCCAGGACACGCAGGGAGCGTTCAACTTCAACGGTGAAGTCGACGTGCCCCGGGGTATCGATGATGTTAATGGAATGGCCTTTCCAATGGCAGGTCGTAGCAGCGGAAGTAATCGTAATACCACGTTCTTGTTCCTGGACCATCCAGTCCATGGTAGCAGCCCCATCATGGACTTCACCGATTTTGTGAGTCTTACCGGTGTAGAACAGGATCCGTTCCGTGGTCGTAGTTTTACCGGCATCGATGTGAGCCATGATGCCGATGTTTCTGATTTTATCTAAGGGAAACTCTCTACCCACGAATTACTCCTCCTTAAGGAATCTTACCAACGATAGTGAGCAAAAGCTCTGTTTGCTTCAGCCATCTTGTGCGTGTCTTCCCGTTTCTTCACGGAAGCACCGGTATTGTTGGCGGCGTCCATCAGTTCGCCGGCAACCCGTTCGCACATGGTCTTTTCACCGCGCAGGCGGGAATAGTTGACCAGCCACCGGATCCCCAGGGTGGTTTTCCGGTCAGCTCTGACTTCCACAGGGACCTGGTAGTTGGCGCCGCCTACCCGACGAGCCTTGACTTCCAGGACAGGCATTACGTTCTTCATGGCAGCATCGAATACTTCCATGGGATCCTTCCCGGTTTTGGAATGGATCAGATCGAACGCGTCATATACGATACGCTCAGCAACACCTTTTTTGCCGTCGAGCATAATCTTGTTGATGAATCTGGTTAACAGTTTGGAACCATATACTGGATCCGGTAATACGTCTCTTTTGGTTACAGGACCTTTTCTCGGCATCTGTATTTCCTCCTTCGTTATTGTCTCATTCTACAGCGGCAGCTGATTATTTCTTAGCTGCTTTGGGGCGCTTAGCGCCATATTTGGAACGGCCTTGGTTGCGATCAGCAACACCGGCGGTATCCAATGCGCCGCGAATGATGTGATAACGAACACCAGGAAGGTCCTTGACTCTTCCGCCTCTGATCAGGACAACGCTGTGTTCCTGCAGGTTATGGCCAATACCAGGAATGTAAGCAGTGACTTCAATACCATTGGTCAGACGGACACGAGCAACCTTCCGCAGAGCAGAGTTAGGTTTCTTCGGAGTGGTGGTGTACACTCTCGTGCAGACACCGCGTTTTTGCGGTGAATTTTTCAATGCTGGCGCCGTGGATTTTTGAGTAATGACTTGTCTACCTTTACGAACCAATTGGTTGATTGTAGGCATTCCGGCACCTCCTTTCTCGAGAATAAGATTTAATGATTATGAAGATCTGCCGTTTCCAGCAGATTCTACCGGGTTTTGAGCACAGCAGCGACGGATGCTCCCACATGGATACCGCAGGTCTTACCAAGCTCCTGCATGGTAGGCACCGTTTCCACGGTGATGCCTTTGGCTTCACACAGGTCTCTTACTGGACCCGTAACATGTGCATCTGCATCCTGAGCGATCAGGACTCCTGCGGCCTGATCCCGGGCAATGGCCTTTTGGGACTGTTTCACACCGACAACAACCGGCGAGCCGTTTTTTACGTCTGCGAGAAACATTTGACACCTCCAAAAGACATACTACCCCTCTGTGACACTGTGGTATTGTAACATTCCTGACAGCTGATGTCAATATTTTTTTACGGTTTTTTTCAGTTTTCGCCCTCATTTTATGCGCTTCTTTCTTTACACAGTTCCACGTGTTTCTTTTGATGTAGATAAGGGCAAATTTCCTTGTCTCCCGGACATTGGTACTGTAGTAAAGCAGAGAAATTTTCTCGAATTTGCGTTCAATTCAGCCAGATTAAAGGCTCCTTTTATGTAGAAGTTCACAAAGTTTTTACAAATAAAAAAGCTGCCGTATTTGCGGCAGCTCGTCATAGGTCATAGGTCATACGCCGATGGATGGAACCCACGGAAAACGAGTTCCCCCCCCCCAAAAAAGTCACAGCTTGTCAGATGACCGTTGACATCCTTTATCTCTTATATCCCGGGGTATTGTTGATCAAAGCGATGAATACCAGATCTTCTTTCCCCGTGTTCAGCAGGCCGTGGGTGCCTCCGTCAGCACAGAACGTCACATTCCCCGCCTTCACCGTGAGTTTCTTGTCCTCATCGGTATATTCCCCTTCGCCTTTCAACAGGTAATAGGTCTCGTTGTTCCCCAGGTGCTGGTGGACCGGGACGGCGCAGCCCGGATGCAGGGTGATCTGGGCAAACAGGTCATTGGTGCCCTGAAAGACGGACGGATCTACCAAGATTTCTTTTTCAATGGTCCCCGTCCCTGGATTGTTGACCACCTGTTTCTGTTTTGTCGTAAATACTGCCATGGGTAACTCCTCCTTTGCTGTTCTTGGCTGTATTATAGCCAATTTCGACCTCTTTCTCAATGCTTCCCTTTCCGGTTCTCACGGATCATCTTCTTGCTGGTCTTGTACACCTTAGCCAGTCCGGAGACAAGGAGGATCCCCATAGCGATGGCCGTAGCGTCCAGTGCAGCAGAGACAAAGGTGTGCATCCCCTGGCTGTAGGCGTTGAGCATGGTGTAGTTCATGGCCCGATACAGGGGAAGCCCAGGCACCAAGGGGATGATCCCCGGGATGGAAAAGATCGGCACCGGCTGCCGGTACCAGCGGGCAAAGATTTCACTGCAGATGGACAGAGCCACCGTCCCGGCAAAGTTGCTGAGCATGGAGCTGAGGCCAAATCCACTGAGGAGGACGATATAGACCCCAAAGCCCACCATCCCCACAAAGCCAGCTTTATACAGGCAGTTTTTCGGACATTTGAACAACTGTCCGAAAGCCACCGTAGCAAAAAAAGAGAACAGCGTCTTGATGAAAATGGTTGCTGCCAGCGGCATAAGCGCCTCCTACAAATACAGTATCCCCAGGACGGTGGCAATGCCAATGGCCACTCCGCCCACCAGGAAAATGGCTTCTCCTGCCCGACAGGTACCGCTGAGCAGGTCCCCTGCCATAAAATCCCGGATGCCGTTGGTAAAAGCCATCCCTGGCAGGTAGGGCATCACGCCCCCAGCAATGGCCAGTTCCATCACCAGATCCGGGCAGACCATACGGAAAAGCACTACAATCAGGCAGATAAGGGCTCCAGCCATAGTCGTTTCCCAGAAGCTGCTGGGACGGAAAGGGGCAACAGCCTTGACAAAAGCCATGGACAGCAAGGATCCCAGAAAAGCTGCCAGGAACTCCCAGACTCCGCCCCCTAATACCACCGCAAAAAAGCCACCCGCCAGCCCGGACCAAAAGATTTCTTCCCGGACCGGCCGGGGTTTCCGCATGGTTTTTTCCTCCAGGATGGCCATAGTATCCTGGAAGCTTTTCCCCCAGGTGGGCATATGGAAACTCATATCGTTCACTTCACTGATTAGAGTCAGATCCGTCCCCCGATGGGTCACTCGATACATCAAACTGGCCCCTTCCATAGTCTCTTCTCCGATCATGATCAGCGAAGGGGTACAAAAAGCTGCAATGGTATGCATGCCTCCCTCATGGCAGATCCGAAGCATAGTATCTTCCACCCGGTAGGTCTCAGCTCCGCTGACCAGCAGGATCTTCCCCGCTGTCAACGCGATTTTCAGCACCTGTTCCTTGGTCATGGAGGCTAAGGTACTTTTCGTCATGATCTCACCTCTATTGGGCAAACAGCGCTCCCACCGCAGCCCGGAACCGGTTGGCCCCGCCCATGGAAGGATGGGGAACCGCCGCACAGGGCACTCCGTACTTTTCCAAGGTCCCGGCGCTTTTCCGACCAATAGCGATGACTTGGAGACCGGGGACCATTTCCAGCAGCATCCGGGCATAGACGATGCCCTGATCCAGTTCCGATCCGGTGGGGGTCCGGTTGGTCAGGATGCCGGAGGGTTTATGAGGATGGAAGGGAAAAATGTTCCATAAGATGGTCTGGAAAGGCGCCAGTCCCTGGTTGGCCAGTTCTCCCCACATAATAGTAGCCGTAGGTTCATTGAATCCCTGCTCTTTCTGCTTCCGATTCAGCAGAGGACTTTCCGGATTGCTGGTCCGCCGGTAGTCCCATCCCTCTCCCAGCACCACTTCCGGACGCACTGTGGGATGGTATCCCAAAAGGATCCGTTCACTGGTCATGGCCATGCCGGAAAAATGGCCCCCTTGGTATCCCAGCCCTTCGGCGATGAACAGGAACCGGGCCTTCTGCCGGAGCTGGAGATAGCGGCGAAAATTGGCTGCCCGGATCACCGGGGCTTCCGGCCCGATATCGCAGGAGGGATCGTATTCCCTCCAAGGATTGAAACAGCCGTCCCCCTGGAACTGCTGCACTGCCTGTAAAAATTCCTCGATCGTCATTCCAATGACTCCATGAGTTTTTCCCATTTGTCCATGAGTCCATCCAGGATTTTCTCCTGCTGGGCATATTCCTCCGCCAGCTGCGTACTGGTTGCCAGATCCTTCTGATTGGCCGGATCCGCGATTTTCACACTGAGCACTTTCTGGAGTGCTTCGTATTCCCGGATCTTCAGCTCAACCTGGGGCAACAGTTTCTGGGCTTCCGCCGGACTGTAGGTTTTTTTCTCTACTTTCTTTTCTAGCTGGGCCGGTTTGGCTGGAACCGGTTCCGGAGCCGCCTTGGCTGCCATTTTTTCTTCCGTCCGGGGGGCAGCAGGAGCCGCAGCAGCCGCCTGTCGGCTTCTGTTCTTGTCCCGTTCCTCCAGATAGAAGTCGTAATTTCCTTTGTAGTCGGTCACATGGCCATCTTCCACCGCCCAGATCCGTCCGGCCACCTCATTCACCAGATACCGGTCGTGGCTCACCAGGAGCACCGTTCCGTCAAAAGTCTCCAAGGCAGCTTCCACCGCTTCCTTGGCGGCAATATCCAGGTGGTTGGTGGGTTCGTCCAAAAGCAGACAGTTGGCCCCGTCCAGTACCAGTTTCAGCAGCACCAGCCGAGCTTTCTGCCCCCCGGACAGGGTCCCGATCACCTTGAACACATCCTCACCGTGGAACATCATGCTCCCCAGGAGCCGACGGGTCTGTTCGTCGGTGAGGCCGTATTCCGTCAAGAAGTTTTCCATGATGGTCTGTTTTTCGTCCAGCCGTTCGTAACTCTGGGAAAAATAGCCGATCTTCACCCGGTTCCCGATCCGGGCTTCTCCCTTCAAGGGCGGCAGTTCCTGGAGGATGGTCTTCAGCAGGGTGGATTTCCCGCAGCCGTTAGGGCCGATGATAGCCACCTTCTCCCCCCGGCGCAGGGTCAAGTCCACATCCTGGAGCAAGCGGTGCTCAGGATACCCTGCATCCAGGTGTTCCAGCATGATCACCTTTTCCGCACATTCTGCCGCATGAGGCAGCCGCAGCTGGAATTCCTCTTCCTGTACCGGGGCATCGACCCGTTCCAGCCGGTCCAGCTGGGACTGGCGCCCCCGAGCCATCTTGCTCTTGATTCCCGCCTTGAACCGCCGGATATAGGCTTCCTGCCGAGCGATATATTCCTGCTGAGCCTCATAGGCACGGGTCTGGGTCAGCACCTGGATCTCCTTTTGTTCCAGATACCGGGAATAATTCCCTTTGAACCGGTGGATCGTGCCCCCTTCCATTTCCAGGATCTCTTCCACCACATTGTCCAGGAAAGCTCGGTCATGGGAGATCACCAGCACGCCCCCCCGGAATTCCCTGAGGTAGTTTTCCAGCCATTCGCTCATGACGATGTCCAGATGGTTGGTAGGTTCGTCCAAGATCAGGAGATCCGGAGAATTCACCAGAGCCGCTGCCAGCTGGAGCCGGGTCTTCTGGCCTCCGGACAGTTTGTCCGCCCGCCACTGCCAGGTTTCCTCCGGGTATCCCAGGCCGATCAGCACCCGTTTGATGTTGCTTTCATAGTGATACCCGTCCAGATGGGCATACCGACTTTCCGTCCGGGCGTACTGGTCCAGGATATCCTGGAGTTTCTCTCCCTGGGCCCGGCCGCTTTCTTCTTCCAGTCGGCGCATCTTCTCCCGCAGGTCCAGGATATCCGGACAGGCATGCTGCATGAACTCCCGGACCGTTTCTTCCCGGAAATCATCGAATCCCTGCTCTACATAGCCCAGCCGCAGTTCCCCGGCAAATTTCACCGCCCCTCCGTCAGCAAAATCCGGATCCAGGAGGCACCGGAGCAAGGTGGTCTTGCCGCTGCCATTGACACCCACCAGGCCTACCTTTTCCCCCTGGCGGAGGGTAAAACTCACATTTTGAAAAATATCGTGGACGCCGAAACTTTTCTTCAAGCCGTCCACGGTCAGCAAAATATCCATACCGCTTATTTCTCGTATCCTTTGGGATGTCCTTCATGCCACCGCCAGGCCGTTGCCACGATTTCCTCGATATTGCTGTGGCGGGGTTCCCAATGGAGCTCCTTCTTGATTTTTTCCGAAGAGGCGATCAGTTTCGCCGGATCCCCGGCCCGCCGGGCCTCTTCCTTTACGGTAAAGTTCCTGCCGGTGACCTTCTTCACCGCCTCGATGATTTCCCGGACGGAGAAGCCGTTTTCCGTCCCCAGGTTATAGGTCCGGCAGCCGCCTCCCTTCCGGAGATGGTCCATAGCCAGCACATGGGCACTGGCCAGATCCTTCACATGGATGTAGTCCCGCAGGCAGGTCCCGTCCGGAGTCGGATAATCCGTGCCAAAAATGGAAACGCTTTCCCGCTGGCCCAGGGCCGCTTGGATGATCAGGGGGATCAAATGGGTCTCCGGCCGGTGGTCTTCCCCGATATTCCCCAAAAGTGCCGCACCGGCTGCATTGAAGTACCGCAGAGCCACATAGCGCAGACCGTAGGCATGGCTATAATCCGCCATCATCTTTTCGATCATCAGTTTCGTGCGGCCGTATACATTGGTAGGCTGGAGGGGCATGTCCTCCGTAATGGGCACCTGCTCCGGTTCCCCATAGACTGCTGCCGTAGACGAAAATACCAGCTGCTCCACGCCCGTTTCCCGCATGGCGTCCAAGAGTCCCAGGGTACCGGCTACATTATTGTAATAATATTTTCCCGGATTCACCATGGATTCCCCCACTTGGCTGCTGGCAGCAAAATGGAGCACTCCATCGATCTCATATTCCCCCAGGACATGCTTCAGGAAATTGAAATCGTGGATATCACCCTCGATCAGCTGGACCTTGTCTGACACCGCATCCACATGGCCCGTGCTGAAATTGTCATAAACAATGGGAGTATACCCGTTGGCCGTCAGTTCTTCTACCACATGGGAGCCGATATAACCGGCTCCTCCAGTTACCAGTACATTCATCCGATTATCTCCTTCTTACGCCCGTTCTCCGCCGATCAATTCCAGCATTTCCCGAGTCTTCTGTTTCAACAGGTCCTTATCCCCCCGGGTCTCCACATTCAGCCGCACCACCGGTTCCGTATTGGATTTCCGAAGATTGAACCGCCACTCATCATAGACCACGCTGAGTCCGTCCATCCGATCCTGGATGCCGGAATGGAAATGGCTGGACAGCCGTTCCAATACAGCATCCGCGTCTTCCACTTTCAAGTTGATTTCCCCACTGCAGGGGTATTCATTGATCCGGGCATCCACCATCTGGGACAGCGTCATCCCGGACGTGGAAATCAAGGAAATCAGCAGCAGCCAGGGGATCATCCCGCTGTCACAATAGGAGAAATCCCGGAAATAATGGTGGGCACTCATCTCGCCCCCATAGATGACACCCTGTTTCCGCATGCATTCCTTGATGAAAGCATGGCCGCTCTTGCAGCGGACCGGCTGTCCGTCGTACCGGGCGATGATTTCTTCTGTATTCCAAGTCAGCCGGGGATCGTACAGGATTTTGCTGCCAGGATGTCTCTGTAGGAAATACTGGGCGAACAGCCCCACCAGATAATACCCTTCGATGAACCGGCCGTTCTCATCAAAGAAGAAGCAGCGGTCGAAGTCTCCGTCCCAAGCGATCCCCAAGTCGGCATGGTTTTCCTTCACAGCTTCCGCCGTAGCGGCCCGGTTCCCGGGCAGGAGAGGATTGGGCACCCCGTTGGGGAAGGTCCCGTCCGGCTGCTCATTGACCAGGATGAACTGGCAGGGCAGATGTTTGGCCAGTTCTTTCACAATGGGACCGGCGCCCCCGTTCCCTGGATTGGCCACGATTTTCAAAGGCAGGAGGCTCTTCACATCGATATAGGAAAGAAGATGGTCCACATAGCTGGGAAGGATGTCCACTTCTTCATAGGATCCCCGGGTTTCCGCTTTGGGAACTTGGCTCTCGAAGTCCTCGGCAGCTACCAGTTTTGCCAGATCCTGGAGACCCGTATCCGCTGAAATAGGCCGGGCCCCGGAGCGGACCAGCTTCATGCCATTATAGTCCTTGGGATTGTGGCTGGCGGTGATCATCATACCCCCGTCCGTTTCCAGATGAGCCGTAGCAAAATACATCATCTCCGTCCCACACTGGCCCAGATCCAGTACATCCGCTCCCCCATCCCGCATACCGTCTACGGCAGCCTGGCTGAGCGCCTGCCCACTGAGCCGGATATCATGTCCTACCACCAGCTTTTTGGCTTTAAGCTTCCAGGCCAGGGCCCGTCCCAGCCGATAGGCCAGGTCTTCATTCACTTCTTCCGGGACAATCCCCCGGATATCATACGCTTTGAACGCTTTCGTACTGATCACAATGGTTCCTCCCACAGATTAGTCTTTTTCATCCAAGAGTGCCAGGTTTTCCGTCGGCAGCAGGTCCTGAGCCTTACCCAAAGGGCCCCTCAGCCCGCTGCGGTTCAAGATGGCCATACTGCCGTTCTTCAAGACGATATCGGTCCGCGCCAATTCCCGGAGGACAAAGCCCAAGGCCACTACAAAATTCAGCCGGTCCTTTTCCTCCAGGGTAAACTGCGTATAATCTGTTTTTGTCGTAAGCAGATGCTGTAAGAAGAGGATCTGCTCCCGCTGCTCATTTTTCAGGACCTCCATGGTCTTATAGACATGGCTCACTACTTCCAGCAGCCGTTCTCCCCGCGCTTCCGCATCAGCCAGCAGCAGGGACTGGGTATCCGTATCCGTTTTGAACTTCACAGCCTCGTCCTTGGTCATCTTGGAACCATCTTTGTCGGAAAAATATCCGGGACGCAGCACTTTCGGGAAACACATGATGGATTCCAGCACGCTCATTTCATCCAAGGCGGTGACTTCCGATGTGTACAAGGGCTGGTCCATGATCTTTTCCATGACCAGTTTGGCCTCATCCCGTTCCAATTCGGACTGGCTGTAAGAACTAGCCGCGCCCCCCTGGAGAGCCACCACGGTCAGCATGCCGGTCCCTTCCGTATCCAGCTTTTTCTCTTGGATCCGTTCCACTACCCGACGGATCCGTTTCAATTTCCGTACATCTTGGGGCAGCATATGGAGATTCTTATGGCTCTTATACGTATAATGGCCCGGCAGATTCTCGATTTTTTCCAGAATGGCAAAGACCTTGTCATAACAGCCCCAGACATGGAGCTTCAGATGCCCCAGATTTTCCACTTCCGGCATCAGCCGTTCCAAAGTCTTATAGAATTTAAACCGTTCCTCATTGTACCGTTCGATGGCATTTTTCACCATATTCTCAGAGCTGGTGGCACTTCTGTACAATTGCAGTCCGGCAGCCCCAATCCCGGCAGCCGCCCATACAACAAGCGGTATTGGCATGACAGTTCCCTCACTTCCCGCACTGTACCCACAGCGGATACAACATAACTCTACAAATTATAGCCTGATTCCCCCCGTTAGTCAAAACGAAAAGCCGTTGAAACACTTTCCTTTCCGTTGTAAAATGAGAAGATAGAACCAAAGAGGAGGAACATCCATGAAAAAATTCCTGGCCCTGGCCACCCTGCTTGTTGTCCTTCTGGCACTGCCCCTGACGGCAGGTGCCGAACGCAGCGGCTGGAAGAGCAATACCTTTCCTTTCAAGAATGTCAAAGTCGTTTATCTCAAAGATCTCAGCCGGCAGGATACGGACTTCCGAAAAGCCCATCCCGCCTTTACCCGGGATGACGATGCAGTCCGCAAGACCCTGCTGACTCTGGAACGTGACTTCAAAAAAGAGGGGGTCACCGTGTACAGCAATCCAGTGATGCTGCCGGACAAGAAACTCCGGAACACCATCACGCTGCAGGTGCAGGTGAATCACGTAGGAACAGAAACTCCTGACGGAACGGAACCTTCCGTCCAAAAGGGCAGCAAACTGGCCAAAGGTGAAACGGCCTATGCCAGCGTCAGCTTCCTGGCCACCAAAAATGGCCAGGCCATTTACCAGGTCATCGATGACCGCACCAGCACGGAATACAATTCAGATACCCTGCTGGCGGCCATCATCCGGACCGCCACCGATGAAATGACGAAGAATGTGAAGAAATGACAAAAAAGAGGGGCTGCATAAGAACGTGCAGCCTCTCTTTTTTGTCAGCGGGCAATAGGTATTGACTCAAATGGCAGACCATTCCCTAACGAATCCGTACTTTTTACAGATCTTCTTCACACTACGCCCTGCACTTTATTCTTTCCCAAAGCCCACACCATACAGGCTCCCTGACACAGAGCAAGGACCAGCAGCAGATGGAAGGCCCAGGCTGTCCCTAGGCTGGTGCCGGCAGCCAGTTCCTGCCCCCGCTGTCCGGCAGCCACCAGAGCCGCGCAGACCGATGTCCCTACGGCCCCGGCCAGCTGCTGGAGGGTATTGCACACTGCATTCCCATCCGGCTGGATGGATTCCGGCAGGTTCTCCAGGGCATAGGTCAGGATGTTCCCCACCGACAGCTCCAGACTTCAGACTTGAGCCGCTATGCGGCTCTACAGCTAGGAGGTGTTGCACAGAACGTGCAACACCTCCACTTTTTTTATTTCAAATAGGTCTGATAGAACTGATCGATTTTATCGAAAGGAATCTTGTCCAACTGGTCGTACAGGTCCGTATGGGTGGCTCCCGGCACAATCACCAGTTCCTTGTTGCTGCCCTTCAGTTTTTTGAAGGCATCTTCACTGAAATACCGGGAATGGGCCTTTTCACCGGCAATCACCATCACCGCGCTCTGGATCTCGCTGCTCCGCTGGAGGAAGGGCAGGTTGATGAAGGACAGAGAAAAGGTCTTGTTCCAACCCCCTACGGAATTCACGGACCGGGGATGGAAGCCCCGCTTGGTTTCATAGTAAGCGGTATACTGTTTGATGAATTCCGGAGTGTCCGGCTTCAGTTCTTCCGGTTTCAGGTTGGCGCCGGCCCGGGCAAAAGTGTCGTTTTTGTAGTCTTCCGTCCGCTGGGAGTTCATGGCTTCCAGTTTCTGGTGGCGCTGTTCCGGGCTGTCTTCCTTGTCGTAATACCCATTGGCCAGCACCCGGGTCATATCGTACATGGTGGAACTGACCGTGGCCTTCACCCGGGTATCCATGGCCGCATCATTGATGGCAATGCCCCCGAATCCGCAGATTCCCAGGATCCCCAGCTTGTTGGCATCCACGTCCTTCTGGTTGGCCAGGAAATCCACCGCTGCAGAAAAGTCTTCCGTATTGATGTCCGGAGAGGCCACGTTCCGTACATTGCCGCCGCTTTCCCCGGTAAAGGAAGGATCAAAGGCCAGGGTGATGTAGCCCCGCTCCGCCAGCTGCTGGGCATAGAGCCCGGAAGACTGTTCCTTCACCGCTCCAAAAGGACCGCTCACCGCAATGGCTGCCCGTTTCTCTCCAGCTTTCATCCCTTTGGGGGTGTACAGGTCCGCTGCCAGGGTAATCCCGTACCGGTTGTGGAAGGTCACCTTCTGGTGGTCCACTTTGTCGCTTTTGGGGAACACCTTATCCCATTCCTGGGTCAGATGGAGTTTTTCCGTCTTGACCCCCGGGCTCAGCATTTCGCTGGCCGGTTTTGCCGTTTGTGCCGCTGCCATGGCTTCTTTGCCTCCTCCCAGCTGCAGCAGGCTGGTACCCAGCACTGCCGTCAAAAGGACCATTTTCATCTTTTTGCTGATTTCCATTGCAATCTCCTTTCTTCTTACAGGCTTTCCCGGAAGATTTCTTCGATTTCCTGCTGGTCCAGCACTTTATACCCCCCGTCCAGGATCAGAGTTCCCTTGACCATGGCCGGGATCATGTCTTCGGTGGCCCCCAGTTCCCTCAGGTTCCTGGCCAGCCCCAGTTCTTCCATCCAGTTTTCCATGGCCTGGAGCCCTTCTTCTGCAATGGTCCGGTCGCTTTTGCCGGTGGGATCCACATTCCATACCGCTTCCGCAAACCGTTTGAATTTGGGCAGCCCGTAGGGCAGGATGTGCCGATAGTAGGCCGGGGATACAGCCGCCAGGGTCATGCCATGGGCTGCATTGGTCACCCCGCCCACCGCTTGGCCCAGCATGTGGACCATCCAGTCGGTGGTCTTACCTTTAGCGATCAGGATATTCAGAGCCCAGGTGGCATCCCACATCAGGTTGCTCCGGGCTTCATAATCCTGGGGATTCCGGACGGCGATCCGGCTGGCGTGGATCACGGACCGCATGAGCCCTTCCGCCAGATAATCGCTGGTATTGTCATCGATGCCGGAAAAATACTGTTCACAAATATGGTTGAACATATCGTAGATCCCGGAGGCCATCTGGTACTTGGGCAGGGTCATGGTGTAGGAAGGATCCATGATGGCAAACTTGGGGAAGACCCGGACATCGACAAAGGCCTTGCCCCTTTTTTCTTTCGTTGCCGGGTTGGTGATCACGGAACCGGCATTCATTTCGGACCCAGTCCCCACCATGGTGAGCACACAGCCTACCGGGACCACTTCACAGGTGGGTTCTTCGAACCGCAGGAAGTATTTGTCCCAGGGATCTTCCTCTTCATGGATGGACATGGCCAGAGCCTTGGCGTAATCGATGCAGGAACCGCCCCCTACCGCCAGGATGAAATCGGCCTTGTGCTGCCGGGCAATGGCAATCCCTTCCCTGAGTTTTTCGATGGTGGGATTGGGCATGACCCCGGGGATTTCCGTCACATCCTTGCCTGCAGCTTCCAGCTGGCGGCATACGGCGTCATAAATGCCATTTTTTTTGATGGAACCCCCTCCGTAAACCAGCACCACCTGGCTGCCGTAAGGTTTCAGGGCTTCTGCCAGGTTTTCCACGGCACCCCGGCCAAAGAACACTTTGGTAGGATTTTCATAGATAAAATTTCCAAGCATATATTTTTCTCCTTTGCATTTGTTGGTTGCTTTCTTTTGACATCTTCAGTATAAAGGGAAAGAGAGTTCATGTAAAATTCTTTATTTTAATCTTATTCAATACGTTTTCCGCATGATATAATGGAGTCACGGAGGCGATACCATGGATATGGAAACCCTAGAGAATTTTCTGGTCATCGCCCGGGAATGCAACATCACCCGAGCCGCCCAGATCATCCACATAACCCAGCCCACCCTGTCCCGGCAGTTGAAGACCCTGGAAGCGGAAATGGGCAAAGATCTGTTTTACCGAGAAACCCGGCGCCTATCCCTGACCCCGGAAGGGATCCTGTTCCGGAAACGGGCAGAAGAACTGCTGGACTTGTACCGGAAGACCCGGTCCGAAATCCGTTCTTCCGCGGAAATCACCGGGGACATCTACTTGGGTACTGGAGAAACCGATGTGATCCGGCTGATATCCCAGGTGGCAGTGGGCTTTTCCCGGCAGCATCCGGGAATCCGATACCGGATCTTCAGCAGCGATGCGGAAGGGGTCAGGGAACGGCTGACCAAAGGACTCCTGGATCTGGGACTGGTGTACGGTCCTTCGGATCCGGAAAAATTCGAAAGCGTGCTCCTGGACCAGAAAGACCGGTGGGGCATCCTGATGCCCCGGACCCATCCTCTGGCTGCCCAATGCACCCTGACTCCGGAAAGGGTCCGGGATCTGCCTCTGATCCTGTCTCAACAGGGAATGAAATCCGGGATGCTCCAGGCCTGGCTGGGCAAGCCCCTGGAAGAACTGAACATCATCGGCACCTACACTCTGCTCACCAATGCGGCCAAAATGGTGGCCGGGGGCCTGGGCTGCGCCATGGGGTTCGACGGCCTCATCAACACCACCGGCTCCCCCCTGTGCTTCCGGCCCTGTGATCCGCCCCTCACGGACCAGCTGTCCCTGATCTGGAAAAAAGACCACCAGTTTTCCCCGGCGGTCCAGGCCTTCCAGGAACTTCTGCTGCAGAATTTCGCAAAATAAAAGGGGGTATGAAAAAATTCACACTCCCAGTCACGGGTCGCGAGCCTGGACGTTCAAGCCGTTTGTTCCTTTTCCATATGATGATAAGACCAAATCGGACAGGAATCTGCAAAACCGATTTACGGTCTGCACTAACAAGCCTGCGACTCACGACTCGCGACCCACGCCAAAGGGGCTGTGAAGAAATGAAAATCCATTTCCTCACAGCCCCTTTTTTTCACCCTTTATTTCACTTCTTTGAATACACTCTTGGGCTGGCCGCAGAGAGGGCAGACCCAGTCGTCGCTTTCGCTGTTGATGTCCCCTTCGTATTCATATCCGCATACCGGGCACACATACACCTTCTTGGCCTTTTCCTTCTTTTCTCCCTGAGGATACCGGGCCAGGATTTCACCCATCAGCACGCCGTGGTGGCCTTCCTGTTTGGCGAACACTTCCATTTCGTCAGCGGCTTCGGCAAAACCGGCAGCCCGCACTTTGTCCGCCATAGCCTTCACCTGGGCTTCCCCATTGGTTTCCGCTTTCTGGAGGGTTTTCACCAGACCCCAGAAATCCTGAGGATATTTCCCGCTGATCACGGCGTAGAAGCCGGCATGGACCGCTTCCTGGTTGGCGGCTTCGATGAACATGGGCACCAGATCATCGTAGCCCTGTTCCTTGGCCAGCCGGGCTAGTGCGTAATACATCATGGTGCCGTTGGCTTCTGCCTGCATCATGCTCTTCATAATGGATTCCAGTTCCGTTCCTTTTGCCTGTCCGTAAATGCTCATTGTCTTTTCCTCCTGTCCTCTTCCTGCCGCCTCATGGGCGGTACTTTTCTGTTGTCCATATGGCCCGTTGGCCTCTTACAGTACTTATTGTACCTGTTTTATTTATTTTGTCAAATTTAATTTTATAAAATCTATATGATCCCCGAAGGGTTATTTTTCCGGTACCGTAAAGGCCCCTACGCTGAAATGGAGGATGTATTCCTCCGACCCGGCCACTGGCATCCAGAAGCCGTAGGCTTTCCCGGCCTGGCTTTGGTACATGCTGCATACGGTCCGTTTTTCATCCACGGCCCGGTTGCAGAGACAGCCCTTGTGCTGTTCTGGGTTTCCCCGGTCGATGCACCGGACCTGCTTGTCCATGCCAAAGGAGGCTGCTTTCCGGTTGGCTGCGTAAATCTGGCGATTCTTTTTGATCAGCAGCACCGGTTCCGGGAAATGGTCCCACATCATGTGAAAAGCTTCGATGATTTTCTGTTCGTCCATTGCTTTCTTCTCCCTTTCCGCTGAATACCTCATCCCCTTACAGGGAATAACACACCGGCTGTTCCGTAAAGGAACAGATGGACGCATTCCCTTCCACAAAACGGAACACGGTCATGATCTGGTCATCCGCCGTGTAAATTCCGCTAAGGATGTCCTTGTTGGCTTCCAACATGGCCACACGGGCTTCCCGCCGGGTATCCTCTTCCACCCGGCCCCGAAGACGGATCCATTCATCCCCGTCCATGCCGCTGATGGCCACATGGGGGTTCTTTTTCATCTGATGGAACACGTCTTTCTGGTTGGAAGTCACCAGATACAGCTTGCCTTCAAATTCGCACACGGCGCCGAAGGGACGGACCTGGGGTTTGTCCCCGTCCGCCGTGGCCAGGTAAAACGGTTTGCAGCGGTTCAGAAAATCCATGACTTCTTTCATAATATCGTCTCCCTTCTCTTACTTCTTTTCCAGACATTCCACGATCCGTTTTTCCACCCGTTCCATGGAACCGGTGGGTTCGAACCGTTCCACCACATGACCGTTCCGGTCCACCAGGAATTTGGTAAAGTTCCATTTGATGGAATCCCCTTTCAGATATTCCGGGAAATTTTCTTTCAGGGCGTTGGTGAGGATCTCAGACAGGGGATGATCCTTGTCGAATCCCTGGAAGCCCTTTTCCCGGGTCAGGTACTGGAACAGAGGCTGGGCATTGACCCCCCGCACATCGCCTTTGGCGAAGATGGGGAACGTAACCCCGTAATTGAACCGGCAGAACTGCTGGACTTCCGCATCGCTGCCCGGTTCCTGACCGGCAAACTGGTTGCAGGGGAACCCCAGGATTTCCAAACCTTCTTCCCGGTACTTGTCATAGAGTCCCTGCAGGTCCTTAAATTGGGGAGTGAATCCGCACTGGCTGGCCGTATTCACGATCAGCAACACCTTGCCTTTGTAATCGGCCAGGGATTTTTCCTTGCCCTGGTTGGTTTTTACAAAAAAATCATAAATGTTCATGGTCCATCTCCTTCTTTTGTGTTATCCAATTTTTGTCGATTTAATTTTTCTCAATTGTTTTGAAGAAAAAAATTTTCTCACAGCCCCAGCAGGGCATCCAGTTTTTCCTTGTCGAAACTCACCACGAAGTTTTTCCCGTCGACGGTAGTCACCGGAACGATCAGATCTCTGCTCAGCCGATAACAGGCTTCCCGATCCGCTTCATTCTCTTCAATATTGTGTTCTTCAAAAGCCACCTGTTGGCTTTTCAGATAGTTCTTGACTTTTTCACACCAGGGACATTCGTTGATGGAATAAACCTTTACCATAGCCATTTCCTCCTTCGGGTGTTTCCAGGCTTGTTGTTCACTGTTCTGCAGGCTTGCCGTCCTGCTTACATTGCTTATTATACACGATATTTTAATTTTGTCAAATATAATTTTGTAAAATTTTATTTGTTTTCATTCTTCATCTTTGGTACAATAAAAACAGATAATACGATTTCCCAATAATGGAGGTTTTACCATATGACTGAAAATCCATCCCATAATGTCTGCAATCCCCTGCTGCTGGGAAACCAGCTCTGCTTCCCCCTGTACGCCAGCGCCCGGAAGATCGTGGCTGCCTACACTCCCTTCCTGAAAGAAATCGGCCTCACCTATGCCCAGTACGTGACCATGATGGTGCTGTGGGAAGAAAAGACCATTACCATGCATGATCTGGGAAAGCGTCTGTTCCTGGATTCCGGGACCCTGACCCCGGTGCTGAAAAAGCTGGAGGCCATGGGCTATGTGAAGCGCTACCGAAAGCCCGACGACGAACGGGTGGTGGTGGTGGAAATCACCCCCGACGGCCTGGCCCTCCGGGACAAGGCCCTGCAGGTCCCTCATGCCATGGGCTGCCTGATCAACCGGAAAGGTCCCCTGTTCACAGCCGAAGAAGTGGCCGATTTGAAAGAAAAACTGTACCGGATCCTCCACGTACTAGAGGGGTAAAAAGAGGAGCTGCTGCACGTATGTGATTTCCACACGTGCAGCAGCTCCTTTTGTATTCACTTCTTCACCACGTCGATGTTCCCGTCCTGGAACACCACTTCGATATGGTCCCCTCTCTGGATCTCGCCCCGGACGATCTTGTTGCTCACTACGGTTTCCACCGTGTGGACAATCAGTCTCTTCAGAGGACGGGCTCCAAAGGCAGGGTCGAACCCGGCTTTGGCCAGGTAGGCGATGGCATCGTCGGTGGCCGTCAGAGTCAGTTCCAACTGGCTATGCAGCCGGCTGCCCAGATGGTCCAGGATCAGCCGTACAATGTCTTTCAGCTGTTCTTCCTGCAGGGGTTTGAACACCACGATGTCGTCCACCCGGTTCAGGAATTCCGGCCGGAAGAACTTCATCAGCATGCTCCGGACTTCGTCCTTGCTGATATTGCCCTTCTTTTCCATGATCTCATGGGACCCCAGGTTGCTGGTCATGATGATCAGGGTGTTCTTGAAATCCACCATCCGGCCCTGGCCATCGGTCAGACGGCCGTCGTCCAGTACCTGCAGCAACACATTGAACACATCCGAGTGGGCCTTTTCGATTTCATCGAACAGGATCACGGAATAGGGATGGCGCCGCACGGCTTCCGTCAGCTGGCCGCCCTCTTCATAGCCCACATAACCAGGAGGGGCACCGATCAGACGGGACACCGTATGTTTCTCCATGTATTCGCTCATATCGATCCGGATGATGCTCTTTTCATCATTGAACAGCACTTCCGCCAGAGCCTTGGCCAGTTCGGTCTTGCCCACACCGGTAGGCCCCAGGAAGATGAAGGAGCCGATGGGCTTGTTGGGATCCTTGATCCCGGCCCGGGCCCGGATGACGGCTTCGCTGACGGCTTCCACCGCTTCGTCCTGGCCGATGACCCGTTTGTGGAGGATCTCCGGCAGATGGGCCAGTTTCTTCTTTTCTCCTTCCATCAGACGGTTCACAGGGATCCCCGTCCAGGTGCTGACCACCTTGGCGATATCATCCTCGTCCACTTCTTCCTTCAGCAGGCGCTTGTCGGAATGTTCCTCTTTTTCCAGAGCTGCCAGCTGTTTCTGGAGTTCCGGCAGCTTGCCATACTTCAGTTCCGCCAGACGGTTCAGGTCATAGGACCGCTCCGCCTCTTCCATTTCCTTCTTCACATTGTCCATGTCCTTCTTCACCTGACGGATCTTGGCAATGCCGCCCTTTTCGGCCTTCCACTGGTCCATGAGCTTGTCGTTTTCACTCTTCAGCTTGGCCAGTTCCTCCTTGATCTTTTCCAGACGGGCCTTGGATGCGTCGTCCTCTTCCTTGGACAGAGCCTGTTCCTCGATCTGGAGCTGGAGCATCCGCCGACGGCTTTCATCCAGTTCCGTAGGCATGGAATCGATTTCCACCCGCAGACGGGCCGCAGCTTCATCTACCAGGTCGATGGCCTTATCCGGCAGGAACCGGTCATTGATGTACCGGTTGCTCAGGGTTGCGGCCGCTACCAGGGCGGAATCCTTGATCCGGACCCCATGATGGACTTCGTACCGTTCCTTCAGCCCTCTCAAGATGGAAATGGTGTCCTCCACGCTGGGTTCCGTCACCAGTACCGGCTGGAAACGCCGTTCCAGGGCGGAATCCTTTTCAATGTACTTCCGGTATTCCTTCAGAGTGGTGGCACCGATGCACCGGAGTTCCCCTCTGGCCAGCATGGGTTTCAGGATGTTCCCGGCATCCATGGAGCCTTCGGAAGCCCCGGCCCCCACCACCGTGTGCAGTTCATCGATGAACATGATGATCTGACCGGCGGAATCGGACACGATCTTCAAGACTTTCTTCAGTCGTTCTTCAAATTCCCCTCTGTACTTGGCCCCAGCCACCAGGGACGCCAGGTCCAGAGCATACAGGGTCTTATTCTTCAGGGATTCCGGCACATCACCGGCCACGATCCGGCGGGCCAGCCCTTCCACAATGGCGGTTTTGCCCACACCCGGTTCACCGATCAGCACCGGGTTGTTCTTTTTCCGGCGGGACAGGATCTCGATGGTCCGACGGATCTCATCGTCACGGCCGATCACTGGGTCCAGCTTCCCCTCCCGGGCTTTCCGGGTCAGGTCCTGGCCGAATTTCTCCAGGGTCTTGCGGTTTTCGTCCGCATCCCCGTTGTTTTCATATTTGTCAATCAGGTCACGGATGGCACGGCGGGTGATCCCGTACTTTTTGCACAGGTCCACCACTTCCGTATCCCCGTCCTCACACAGGGCGGCCAGCAAATGGGACGCGGTCACCGGGTTCTGGCCGGCTGCCTTTTCCGCCAGGGCGAACACCCGGGCCAGCCCGGTGCTCATGCTCAGCTGATCAGACCCCTTCACGGACGGGATCTGCTTCAGCAGACGGTCCACTTCCCTGCTGAACTGCGTCTCATCCACGTTCAGGCTCTTCAACACGAACTTGAAGAACCCGTCCGGCTGGCTGCACATGGCGGACAGCAGATGGACGGTGGTCAATTCCTGGTTGTAATTCATAACGGCTTGCTGCTGGGCAGCTTCCAACAATCCACGCACTTCGTCACTCAAGCGTTCTGCCTGCATAACAAACACCTCCAAAAACCATTGGATCAATGGGTACTTATCTGATTCAGAGCCCCTAAAAACAGAGCCCGGGAAGCCTTTTCCCACTTCCCGGGTCTTATTGTACCGCTTAAAAGTCAAAAAGTCAAATATTATTTTCGTTTTTTTGACTTTTTTTGCTTTTATTTTTCTTGGGTCAAGCAGAACCATTCCGGATGACGGGCCACTTCCCGGAAAAAGGCTTTGCCGGTTTCTTCCGCCTTGGCTCCCCGTTTTTCCGTCCGGGTCCCTTCCTGGCCGCAGAGAGCCGCCAGAGCCAGGGTCAGGGTCCGGTCCCGGCTGCTTTCCGCTCCTTCTGCCAGGGCACCGGTCCGGGCATAGCTGCAGCAGGTTTTCCACCACTGTTCCCCGTAGGCCTGCCCCCGCTTCACCAGGCGTTTTTCTCCTAGGACCTGTTCCAGGGCCAAGAGGCCAGCCAGTTCCTCCATCTGCTCCTTCCGTTCCCAGGGATCCGGATTCCCGACGTCTTCCAGCCGCTGCCAGTCCCGCTGCCAGCGGCTCCAATGCCCCTGAAGGAAGCCGTCTAAGGTGGGATGCGCCCCGTCCTTTCGAGCCAGGGAAACCAGGTACAACAGCTGCCACAGAGCCCCTGACGCATCCCGGCCGCACCAGGACGCCCATTCCTGGGCCGCCCCCACCCACCGGTCTTCCAGCCATTGCCAGGCCGGTTCCAGGGCCAGAAGCTCTTCCGGAAAGGGTTTTCCCTTCTGCCGGTCAGACACCGCCAGATAATCCACCGGTTCCAGCACCTGGAGCAGTCCATCCAGCAGATCCCGTCCCTTCTTCCAAGAAGATTTGGACAGGAACCCTTCTCCCAAGTCCCACAGTCCGGCCCCCTGCTGGAGAAGCTCCAGGAAAGGCCGAGCCTGGAATTCCCGTTTGGCGTCCGGGACCAGAAGGTCCAGCCCCTGGCTGAAAGTCTGCCGGACCAAAGCCTGCCACACTTCCGAAGGTTCCATCTCCCGGTTCCATTCCGGCCCTTTGGCGGCTTTGGGCGGGTTTCCTTTCCAGCCCAACAGATCCAATCCCCGCTTGAACTTACTCCGTTCTTCCGGCCACAGGGGGATTTCCCAGGACAGGGCCGCCGTAAACCGCAGCAGATCCCGTTCCTGGCCCCGTTTGAGTTCCAGTTCCAGTTCCTCGATGGGTTCCGTTTTATCCCCAGCGGTCAGGGTCCCCTGGTCCAAGGCCGCTTCCACCACCGTCACCGCCGACAACTGGAGGAGTGCCGTCTTCCGGGTGAATTCCACCGTGCACAACGGTAGCAGCTCATCCTCCTGGAGAAGGGTCTGGAGCTTCTGATCCAGCTGGGGGGCAAAGCCCTGGAGCACCGGTTCCGGTTTTTCCAAGGGTACCGTATACTCCTCCCGGCTGGAGAAGCCGTTCACCGTCTGCCCTTGGCTTTTCACCGTAACCTCAAAAGCTTTGCCATTGGTCCTCCGGATCCTGTAGGCCATACCGGTCCGGGTCAGTTTCCTGTCCCGGGTATCCAGATACTGGTTCCAGAGCTTCAGGGTATGATGACTGCCGGGGATGATCCGTTCCTTGACCAGCGGCAGCTGGAAAAATTTCCTGCGGCCTGCCTTGGTCGACAGCAATTTGATTTCCTTTTCCTGTCCATAAGCCATCTTCTTCCACACTCCCTGATAGATTCTTTTTTTATTGTAACACATGGCGCACTGGCTTTGGATGCATTGTTTGGTTATATAGGCATCTCCCGGCTGGCCCAAGTCCTGCTTTTTCTATGCAGAACTATATTTTATTTGACTTTTTATGTATTAAAAGTTATTATTAAAGAAACTTTCATTTCAATCTTTTTCTCACGGTATCTTTAAAGGAGGCTGCCATGCTAAGTCCCAGGGAACTGACAGAAATCCTGAAAACCAATGGCATGAAGATCACCCCCCAGCGCCTGGAAGTCTATCGCGCTTTTACTGGACCGGAGGAGCATCCTACTGCAACGGATATCTACGAACGGGTCAAGGAACAAATGCCTACCCTGAGCTTCGCCACCATATATCAGGCACTGGGCTTCTTCTGCCGGATGGGATTGATCCAGACGGTGGACGTGGGGGATGGGATCATGCGCTACGATGTGGACCCCCATCCGCATCCTCACTTCCGTTGTGAAGCATGCGGAAAAGTATTCAATCTGGAGCTGGATTACCATCAGGACGTAGACCAGGAAGCGGCTGCCCAGACCGGATTCGTCATCCACAGCCACCGGACCTATTTTCTGGGGATCTGCAAGGATTGCCAGGAAAAATAAATATACTGACAAAAAAATCTGCTGCATCCACGGGTTTCCCGCCTGCAGCAGATTTTTTCTTTTTTCTGTCACCCAGCAGGGATCCCTTCGACGGATCAGAAGGGCCCCAGATGGACAGCAGAGGCATACCACATGACCACAAAGGCGAAGATCCATTCCAGCCCTAAGAGGGGAAAAGCGAATTTCCACCAGCGCCGGAGAGGCACCCCGGCTACCGTGAGCACCGTCATGGTCGTCCCGCTGGCTGGCGTAATCATGTTGGTAAAGGCATCCCCCATCTGGAAGGCCAGGACGGCAGTCTGCCGGGTGAGCCCCACCAGATCCGCCAAAGGTGCCATGATGGGCATCGTAATAGCCGCCTGACCGGAACCGGAAGGCACCACCAGGTTGAATACATCCTGGACGATGAACATACCAAAGCCCAGCAGGGAATGCGGGAACACATTCAGTCCGGCGGCCAGATAGTAGATGATGGTATCCAGGATCTTGCTGTCCCCCATGAGCAGGGTGACCCCTTTGCACAGGGAAACCATCATGCAGGGCATGGCCATGTTCTTCACCCCACCGATGAAGGCGTTGGCAAAGGTATTGATGCTGAGCCGGCCCACGATCCCGGCAAACACAGCCATCATCAAGAACAGGGCGGCCAGTTCATCCATGTAGAAACCAAATTTGATGACCCCTACCAGGATGGCAGCCACAGTGACCACAAAGCCTCCCATGATGACTTTCTGCCGGCCGGTCATCAACACATTCTCCCCTTCATAAGCGGTCAGGTCCATCTGGGGACGGTAAATCTGGTCGTAATCGTACATATAGCTGCTTTCCGGGTTCTTTTTGATCTTCCGGGCATACCACATGGTGTAGCTGACGTTGATTACGATCAGCACCACCAGCATGACCATCCGGACTTCGATGCCGGAGAACATGGGCAGACCGGAAATGCTCTGGGCCACCCCTACGGTAAAGGCGTTGGTCACCCCAGCTCCGTATCCCCCACTGACTGCCGCCAGAGGCAGGGCTACCGCCACAATGGAGTCGAATCCCAGGGCATAGCTCACGGCCATGATCAGCGGCACAAAGGCGATGTATTCCTCGCTGCAGCCGGCAAAGGTACTGAGGCAGGTCATAATGGTCAGCATCACCGGGATCAGGAGCATTTCCCGTCCCTTCACCTTGGTCACCACATGGCCCAGGGCTCCGTTGATGGCCCCGGTTTCCGCCATTACGTTCAGGGCCCCTCCGATAATCATCAGGAAGCCCACAATGCTGCTGGCTCCCTTGACGCCCCGGGGCACGGCCTTGAACACATCAAAGAATCCGGCAGGATGCCGGGCGATGAAGTGGAAGGTATTGGGATCCACCACCATACGGCCGCTGGCCGCATCTTTGACCCGTTCAAAAGTACCGGCTGGGATCAAATACGTGGCAATGGCCGTCAGGATCAGGATAAAGAAAATGATGATGATCGGGCTGGGCACCGATACTTTTTTGTTCACCGGCTTCTGGACGGTGTCTTGCTTGGTTTCTGTCATGTCAACTCCCCTTTGCAACAGTTACAGACGGCAGATGGCAGCCGCCAGCAGCATAGTCCGTTCAAACATGGTTTCCACAATGGCATATTCCTGGAGGGTATGGGCTCCATCCCCCTGGACTCCCACGGAATCCAGGATAGGGATCCCTGCCTGGGCCATGAAGGAGGCATCGGAACAGCCACCGGGATGGGCCGCACCGAAAGCCGGGAGGCCGAACTCGGCCGCAGCCTGGTTCACCAGTGCCAGCAGCCGGTCATTGCCCTCCGTCCGTTCAAAGACAGGCATAAAAGCCGGGAATTCCACTTCTGTCCGTGTGCCAGGCACATGGGTCTCGGCACAGACAGCCCGGATAGCTTCCTGGAGTGCATCCTTGTCTTCGTTGTAGTCATACCGGCAGTCCACTTCGATCCGGCAGGTATCCGCCACCGCATTGGACACGGTCCCTCCGGAGATGATATCCGTACTGACGATCCGTCCTTTTTCCAGATCCGTCAAAGCCCGGAGAGCGATGACCTTATGGGCCATCTCTTCAATGGCGTTGGCGGAAGAAGCATAAGCGTTGCCCACATGGCCAGCCTTTCCATGGACCGTGATCCACACATCCATGCAACCTTTCCGCCCCACCGTGAGACAGTCATCCATCCGGCCGGTTTCCAGGTTGAACGCACACAGGCAGCCTTGGGCTTCTTCCACCAGCATCTGTGCAGCCCGGGATCCCTGATGGGTGATTTCTTCGTCCGGGACGAAGAGCAGCTTGATGGGATGACGGTCATAGCCGATCTTTTCCAGCACCTTGGCCAAATAGACCGCCATCACGATGCCTCCCTTCATATCGCAGACTCCAGGGCCATAGGCTTTTCCTTCCCGGATGGTGAAGGGATTTTCCGGATAACTGCCGTTGGGGAACACCGTATCCAGATGGCCGCTGAGCAGGATGGGCTGGCCTTCCCGTCCTTTGCCAGACCAGGCCCGGATCAGAGGTGCGGCGCCGGAATCCACCAATTCGCTTTCCATCCCCTGCTGTTCCAGATAGGCAGACACTTTTTCCATGAGGATCTGCATCCGTTCTCTTTCCTTGCTGCCGGCCTGGAAATCGATCAATTCCTTCCAGAAATCCAGCATCTCCTGCCGGAAGCTTTCCACCGCTTCCCGGATTTTTTCATTCTGCTGCTCCATGGGCTTCTCCTTTACTTGGCACAGGTAATGATTGACGATAATTTATACATATATAGTGTATATTATTTTCTATTTTATCGAAATTCTTCGGTCTTGGCAATAGAAAAAAGGGGGTGAAAAAATCACCCCCGGTCGCGGGTCGCGAGCCTGGACGTTTAAACCGTTTGTTCTTTTCCTATACGATGGTAAAACAAAACCAACTAGAATCTGCAAAACTTGATCTTCGGTCTGCACCAACAAGCCCGCGACCCGCGGCCAAAGGTTTTCACATAAAGAACAGGGCTAATGCTGTGGTGATGATGCCACAGACGCAGAGGGAAATGGAACTCATGGCCCCTTGGATCTTCCCGATTTCCAGTGCTTTGCTGGTCCCGACAGCGTGGCTGCAGGCCCCGATGGCCACCCCTTCCGCCACCGGATCCGTAATATGGAACAAGCGGCTCAAAAAGGGAGCCAGCACCGCCCCTTCGATACCCGTGAGCACCACGGCTCCGGCAGTGATACCAGGAATGCCGCCCCCGTTTTCCGAGATCCCCAAGGCGATGGCTGTGGTGACGCTTTTAGGCAGCATTGAGGCAGAAAAGACGGAATTGGTCTGGAACAGGTGACAGAGTGCCAAGGCCGCTATGATGCTTCCCAAACTTCCTACTGTACAGCCCACCAGGATAGGCAGGAAATTTTCCTGGAGTACTTTCCGCTGCTGGTAGATATTGAGAGCCAGTACCGCGGTAGCCGGTCCCAGGAGCATGGTGATCATGGAACCGCCTACATTGAAGTGTTTCAGCGGGATACCTGTAACGGTCAAAATCACCACGATCATCAGGGAGGAAGTCAGCACAGGATTGCACAGCAGCCAGCCTGTCTTTTTCTGGAATTTCACTCCCAGCACCCAGCAGATGAAGATCAGTGTCAAAGCAAAAAACGGGGTACGGGTAAAAGCCTCAGGCATGGGAAGCTCCTTTCTTCCGACGGAATTTCAGGCAGAGCTGGACACTCCAGCCAGCAATACAATATACCAAAGGTGTAGTCACCAGCGTAATCACCAGGAAAGGGATCAGATAGTTTGCCAGGGTCTCCACATATTCCATGGTCCCCACCACAGCAGGAACAAAGAAGATCCCCATATTCTTGATGAAAAAGTCTCCGGCATCTTTGATCTGTTCCGGCCGCAGGATCTTCCGATACAGCAGAAAGGTCAGTACCAGCAGGCTGATGACACTATAAGGCACCATAAAGGGCAGCAGGGACGCAATCCCGATGCCGATCAGACAGACGCCGAAAATCAGCGCCAATTCCATAACGATATTCATGACTCCCCCTAAAACAACTTATCCCGAACGTCTTTTTAGAAAACACAATAAGATAAGTATATAGTATACCAGCAGAGAAGGGAAGAGAAAAACAGGTAAATCTGACACTTTTCGAACGGATCCCCGGCTGCCTCCAAAGACGGTGTATCGATTTTTACGGACATCTGTCATCCAGGCAGCGATCTTTGTCCAATATTTTTGAACGCTATTTAAGTTTAGCGCTTGATTGTTCGGTAAAAAGGTTTATAATAAGGTCATGAAATAATTTTTCAAGGAGGAAATAGGCAATGAGTCAGCAAAAATTCGAACGTTTGGAAAGTGATTCCATCGGTAAGAAATACGTCCCCGGAGACGCCTATTATGGGGTGCAGTCTCTCCGTGCCCATGAAAATTTCCATATTACCGGGCAATCCACTCATCCGACCATGATCCGAAGCCTGGCTTACATCAAAAAAGCCTGTGCGATGGCCAATCGGCGGGCTGGCACATTGCAGCCTGCTGCAGCCGACGCCATCATGGCAGCCTGCGACCAGCTCCTGGAAGGAAAATATCTGGATCAGTTCATCCTGGATCCTATCCAGGGCGGAGCCGGCACCTCTCTCAATATGAATGCCAATGAAGTGATCGCCAACATCGCCATCGAACTTTTAGGGGGCAAAAAAGGCGATTACACCTTGATCCATCCCAACGATGATGTGAACCGGGGCCAGTCCACCAACGATGTGATCCCCACAGCCGGAAAACTGACCGTCCTCTTCCTGCTGGAAGATCTTTACAAGAGCCTGAAAGCCCTGAAAGAAGCCTTTGCCCAGAAAGGGGTAGAATTCGACTCTATCTTGAAAATGGGCCGGACCCAGCTCCAGGACGCTGTCCCCATCCGTTTAGGCCAAGAATTCAAGGCGTATGCTACGGCCATGGACCGGGGTCTCCGACGGATCCAGTCGGCAGCCAGAGAGATGACAGAAATCAATATGGGCGGTACAGCCATCGGCACTGGAGTCAATGCAGATCCCTCCTATTCCCACCATATTGCAGCAGATCTTTCTCAGCTGACCGGCTTTTCTTTTACCCAGGCAGCGGATCTGATCGATGCCACCCAGAATATCGACAGCTTCGCTTCGGTTTCCGGCAGCCTGAAGGACTGCGCCATCGCTCTTTCCAAGATTTCCAATGATCTGCGGCTCATGTCTTCTGGACCTCGGACCGGCCTGGAAGAAATCACCCTCCCGGCCAAGCAGAACGGATCTTCCATCATGCCCGGCAAAGTGAATCCGGTGATCCCGGAAGTGGTCAGCCAAGTAGCCTTCCGGATCGTGGGCAACGATACCTGTATCGCCATGGCCGTAGAAGCCGGACAGCTGGAATTGAACGCCTTCGAGCCGGTGATCTTCTACTCTCTGTTCCAGAGCATCGATATCCTCCGGGAAGCAGCAGATACCCTGCGGATCAACTGTGTAGAAGGCATCACCGCCAACAAGGAACACTGCCAACATCTGCTGAAGATGAGCGCCGGGATCGTCACGGCCCTGAGCCCTTATATCGGCTATGTAAAAGCAGCCAAACTGGCCAAGGAATCCCTGGCTAAGAACATCCCGGTGGTGGAACTGGCCCGGCAGCAGCACTATCTCTCTGACAAGCAGCTGGAACAGGTCCTAGATCCTTACAAGATGACCACGCCGGTGGCAAGATAAAAAAAAAGGGGGTGTGAAAAATTCACACCCCCAGTCACTGGTCTCTTGTCACTGGTCTCTGGCCGAAGAAAGGCAGCCGGGTTGCGGCTGCCTTTCATTGTATGATGCTGGCTCGGACGCGCCTTTGGTTTGTCCTTGCTTCTCCAGAAGAACGCAAGATAAGCAACGGATGAAAAAAATATAGTCCTATTTTTTCATTCGAAAGAACCCGTCAGCCGAGGGTTCTTTCCATCGGCCAGTGACCAGTGACCAGTGACAAAAAAGCTGCCCACCGGCAGCTTTTTTTATCATATGGTGCGATTGGCGCGAGTCGAACGCGCGACCCTCTGCTTAGGAGGCAGATGCTCTATCCAACTGAGCTACAACCGCATAACAAGATTATTATAACAATTGCTGCCCCCGGACGCAAGATACACCCTTGTTTTCGTCGGGGAATCTGGACATTTCATCGACGGGAAACTGAAAAACTGGATCTTCGATCTGTACCAACAAGCCCGTGGCTCACAGCTCGCGACTCGTGACCAGAAGGGGGGGCTGTTGCACGTGCAACAGCCCCCCTTCTCTTATCCCCATATCACCTTCATCCACTGTCCGTAGGCCTCTTCCAGATGCTGGGCCAGGGTGTTGAACAGGATGTAGACCAGTTCTCCGTCCACTTTCTGTCCCCGGCACAGGATGCAGGCATCCAGCACCAGGTTCCCTTCCTCATCCAGATAATACTTGAAAGCCTTGTATTTCCGGTTGATTTCATTGATCTGCTTCAGCAGGGCGGTTTCGTTGGTCTTTTTCAGGGCCTTCTGGGCCACCAGGATCCGCACCATGCCATAGATGCTCAGGTCCCAGACCACCACTACGGGCAGCCGGGCTGCCTTCAGAGCCAGGTGGGAGCGGAACACCACGGGTTTCAGCTCCTCCCCGGAGATTTCCTCCGGGGTGAAGTCTTTCAGTTTTGCCTTGTCCAGGTAGTCCTGGAAGCTTTGGGCTTTGGGATTCATTCTTTCTCCTTTTTCCAGTTCCCCAGAGGGGGCTTACCGGGGGGCACGGCCCGGGGCCGGTCCTGGTAAGCCCCTGGGGTTGTCGTTTCCTCTGCTTTTTCTTACACTTCTTCCACGGTGATTTCAGCGTCGGCCGGCTGGGATACCGCCTGGGATCCATCCACCAGATCATACCGGCTGGAATAAGTCAGTTCCGAATGGAAGTAGGGAGTCCAGAAGTTGCTGAAGTCCCGATCTTCCATGGTACGGGTCCAGTTGGTCTCGCTGTACCGCTGGTTGTACACGTAGTTGTGGGGATCCAGATCCACCAGGTTGCCGTTGCTGAACTGGGTGTGACCCTGCCGGTCGAACAGCAGGTACATCCACCGGCCGCCCCGGCCTGTCTCAGCCAGCCACTGGCTCAGGTTCTCCTGAGGCCGGGCCAGCTTCGTGTTGATCCAGTACACACTGTGCACCTGTTCATCGGTGCGCGGCGTGGTACCGAACACATCGGTGATCATGGTGCCATTGCTGAAGGTGGCCTTGTCCAGTACGAACAGCTTATCCAGCTCCAGCGTACCCTGGCTGGTCTTCAAGGCACCATTGCGGACCCAAAGGTGCGGAACCCGCACCCCATTGGCCGCCTTGATGTCGCCAATGGTCAGGCTTTCCACCGGTGCGGCCTGATCGGCCCCGTCCACATCCAGGGTCAGCGTGCCGCTGGTCCCCGGTCTCTGGGAGATTTCCGCCACATGGATGGTGGATCCGGACAGGGACAGCCGGCTGCCGGCTGCCATATGTTCGATGGCGGTGGTCTTCTGGGGGTTCTTCACATAGACCGCAATCAGATCCCCGTTGATGGTATCCAGGTACAGGCTGCCGTCATCCACCGCCACGCCGGCCTTCTTGCCGGCCAGCAGGGAGTACAGATCCACGTCGCCCACACCCGTATGCTTCAGGGTGATGTTGCCGTTGCCGGCTTCCACCACGGCCCGGTCGCCGCCAGCCTGGCGGTGGCTGTCTTCCATATTGCCGCTGCCGGTGATGGTCATGGACACATCGCCGTCTTTGGAGGTGACATGGATGTCTTCCGTCTTCTGGGGGTCATTGCCTTCGAACCGGATGGAGCCATTGTTGGTGGCGAACTGGAGGTCTCCACCGCCGGTCACATCCTGCCGCAGGGTGATGGTACCTTCCTGCTGGGTCCGGGCATCCAGGTTCCGTCCTGCCTCTACCTTGCCGTCAAAGATGATGTCACCCTGGCTGGTGGAAGCGGTCAGATCCCGGCCGGTCTGCACATTGCCCTGAAAGACGATGCCGCCGTTCCGGGTGCTGGCCTGGAGATCCTGGCCGGCCTGCACATTGCCGCCCAGTTCCAGGCTGCCCTGCTGAGTAGAAGTGTGCAGGTCCCGGCCTGCGTTCAGGCTGCCGTCCACGGTCACGCTGCCGTTGTCAGACTGGACGGTGGCGTCACTGCCGGCGTCCAGCTGCCCTTTCACCAGCACATGGCCGCTGCCCGTCTTCACAGCGGCATCGCCGGTCTTCGCTTCCACCTGCCCGTCGATGGTCACATCCCCGGATCTGGTTTCCGCTACGGCGTCGCCGCTTTCCGTAGCCAGCAGATTCCCATTGATGGCAATACTGCCGGCTTCCGTTACCTGGGCCCGTGCCCCCTGCTTCCCTTCCACCGTACCATGGACGGTGATGGGTCCCCGGGCCGTAGTCAGAGCCACCTGGGTGCCGGCTTTCACCGTACCCTGCTGGTCCTCACTGCCGATGGTGATGGAGCCGTTATCCGTGGAGACAGCAGCCGATCCGCTGGCAGTCAGGGTACCCAGGACGCTGATGTTGCCTTTGTCATCCCGGTTCTGGCTGTCCGAAGCACTGATCTGGGTATCGCCGTTTCTGGATTCAACGGCGCCATGGATGGCCACATTCCCTTCCGTGGCCTGGGCTGTTACGGAGGTACCGCCGGTGACGCTGCCGCCGATGGTCACACTGCCGTTGGTGGCAGACGCTTTCACTTTCTCGCCGCCGGTCAGGCTGCCGTTTTCGATGGTCACGCTGCCGTTGTCGGACTGGACGGTGACGTCATTCCCGGCGTCCAGCTGCCCTTTCACCAGCACATGGCCGCTGCCCGTCTTCACAGTGGCATCGCCCTTTGCGGCTTTCACCTGTCCGTCGATGGTCACATCCCCGGACTGGGCTCCAGCCACGGCGTCGCCGGCGGCATCCATCTTCCCCTTGATGGTGATATTCCCATCTTTGGTCAGGGCTTCTGCATTGCCGCTTTCCGTGGCCAGCAGGTCCCCGTCGATGAGGATGCTGCCGCTTTCCGTTGCCTGGGCCCGTGCGCCCTGTTTCCCTTCCACCGTACCATGGACAGTGATGGATCCCTGGGCTGTAGTTAAAGCCACCTGGGTGCCGGCCTTCACCGTACTCTGCTTATCCTGCGTGCCAATCGTAATATTGCCATTCTTGTTCTGAATGGCTGCAGCGGCACCGCTCTGGACATCCCCGGTTACGACCAAATCGCCGTCCTGCTGGTTGTCCATGGCGATGCTGCTGCCGGCCGTGGCACTGCCGTTCTGGCGGAGGCCTTTTTCTGCCGTCAGTTCGATGGCACCATCGGTGGCGGTCAGGTCACCGCCGTTATCCAGGGTGGTCCCAGCCTTCATCCGTACATCCTGCCGGGCCGTCACTGCGCCGGTATTGCTCATGGCTTCACCGGACTGCAGATTCACAGAACCTGCAATGGCCATCAGCGCTCCGCCGTTCGTCAGCGTCGTGCCGGCGTTCATCGTGAGATCCTGACCAGCCGTTACAGCCTTATCATTGGCCATGCTGCCGCCGGATTTCAGCCCTGCATCCTGGTTGGCTTTCACCACGCCCAGGTTGTGCAGATCGGTCTTGGCATCCATAGTCACGTCCCCACCCTTGGCTTCCACATCGCCCTGGTTGGTGATGCTGCCAGTAGCGGAAGTCAGTTCCACACTCTGGCTACCCGTTACAGTCCCCAGGTTGTGCAGATCGGTCTTGGCATCCATAGTCACGTCGCCGCCCTTGGCTTCCACATCGCCTTTATTGGTGATGCTGCCGGTAGCGGATTTCATGCTCACAGAGGTACCAGCCTGTACAATGCCCTGGTTGAGGATGGCATCGGCCGCCGTCAATTCCACCTTGTTGGTGGCGATCAGACTCTTGTTGATCATGCCCCTGGTGGATTTCAGGATGATATTTTCCCCGGTCAGACCGTCTTCATTCTCCAGCGCCCCGGCCGCATATTCATGGAGCCGGCCGCTGCCAACGTTCAAGGCACCTGTAGTATTCAAATCGGCCTCATCATTGATCAGGCTGATCCCTTCTGCAGCCGTCACCGGCCCGTTGACAGTCAGGTTGTTCACTGCACCGTTCTTGTAGTTCCGGACGGTGACGTTCTTTGCCTTGCTGTCATTGTTGAAGGAAACGGTCAAATCCTGGCTGCCGCCGCTGCCGATGATCACATCGGTGGCATCACTGCCGTTCTTCACGGTCACGGACTGGAAGTCGTTGAACGCTTTATCCCCTGTCAGCTCGGCCCCGCTCTTCAGGTCGATGCCGGAAGCAGCCTCCAAGCTGACCGTCGGTGCCGTAATGGCATGGCCCGCCTTCTGGCTGATGTGTCTGCCGGCTTTCAGGGCCAGGGTTTCCGTTGTCAGGCTGCCTTTGGACAGGTCGATGGAACTGTCACTGGACAGGCTCACCGCATCGGCCGTCACCTGGCTGTCCAGCGGCGAGGCTTCGTCATCTTTGCCAAGGCTCAAGCTGGTTTCAGAAGTAACCGAAATCATATGGCCGGGAACGGTCTTCAGGGTGCCCAGCAACAGGAGTCCTTCTGTCTCCCCGGCCTTGCTCTTGCCGACCAGGTAGATGCTGCCATCTGTCGCTTCGGCATTGATGGTCGCGCCATTCCCCAGGATGCGTACGCCGCTCTCCTTCGCACCGATGCTGCCCGCTGCCTTCAGATCAAGCAGACTGCCGGCATTGAGGTAAGCCTGTGCCGAAGCAGCAGGGCTCATGAGGATGTCCTGCGTGGAATCGAGCACCATATCCTTGCCGGCATAGAGACCGGTAAGTTGCAGATTGTGGCTGCCCACACTGCTGATATACATGCTGCCGTCTGTCAGAGCAGACAGGCTGCCCGTCAGGTCCACGGCAATTTTCTTATCTGCCGTACCGATGTCAGCACTGCCGCCTTCGAGGATGAGATCCTTGCCCTTCAGATTGGCACCGCCATCCGTCAGGGAGTTGGTCACGCCGGCTTTGCCCAGGACACGGATATCACCCGTGCTGGTCGTTACGTTGCCCAGGTTCAGGACCGTATCCTTATTTTCACCGGACGTACGGCCGGCTACATAGATATTGCCATCGGACTGGACGTTCAGTTCCCCTTTGGCTTCGATGCCCACAGGCACCTTGCCGTAGATGCGGAACACTTTCTCTCCCTTGTCATTTTCGGTATAGCCTACATCCGAGACGTTGGCATTGACGACTTTCTTCAGGTCATCGAGACGTGCATCCGTGGTAATATCCTTGACCAGAACATCTTCGGCCGCTTTGTCCGAGCCGATGTTTTTGGCCTGGAGTGTGATATTGCGGCCGGAGATGTTGGCCTGCTTGAGCTCCGTATCCGTGCTGCCCTGCTGCTTATTGACGATGGCATCGCTGATGGCATAGAGCAGCTCATTTTCCGTCCATCCGGCACCGGCCTTCTGCAGATCAGCCAGATGATTTTTGGCTGTATCGCTTTTGGCCAGGTAGTCGTCAGCACTGGTATAATCGCCATAGCGGTCTTTCAGGACCTGATAGTTGGCATCGTTTTTGGCTGCTTCTTCATTGTTTTCATAAGCCGTCTTCAGCTTGAGATACTGCTCCATTTCAGACTGGACACTGGCCTGGTATGCAGCCACGTCTTCTGCCTGTTTCTGTTTGTACTGGCCATCGCCTTCGATCAGGCCCAGGTCCTTCCAGCTCTGGATGAGCTCTGCCGTATTGCCGCGGTCGATGGTATCGCCGCTGGGCAGGGCATCGATGATGCTGCCCGTCGCATTCAGCTTCACATCGCCATCTGTCGATTGGATGATGCCGACACGCATATCGCTGTCTTCGGCCAGATGGATATTGCCTTTGGCCGTAACGTTGACACTGCTGGAAAGCGGGTTCAGCGCGTCCACAGCGGCATCCGGTGTTTTCACCTTCAAAGCCGCCGTATCCGTGCCGATGCTTCCCTGCCGGCTCACCAGGTCAATGCGATTGCCCTCCACAGCTGCAGCCGTGCCGTTCTGAGTCAGATTGCCCAAAACAGTCAGGCTGACATCGCCATTCGAGTTCTTCGCCTGAACGAGATCCACATGACCCGCTTTGCCATAGGCACCGTCAACGGTGATGTTCATATTGCCGCTGCCGGTATTGGCCGCGTCGAGTTTCACCGTATCGGCAAGAGACTCGATGGCAATATTCGTCAGGCCGGTTTTGGCACTGAGCTTGATGTTGTCGCCTTTGAGCAGGCCGCCCTTCTGGCTGATGGCCCCTTCCTGGGAAGTGATGGCGATGGTCGAGCCCGCACCGCTCTGGCTGGACTGGATCCTGCCGGCCAGGGTGACACCAGCCTGGCTCGTGACATTGATGGCCGAATTGCCATTCTGATTGCCAAGAAAACCGATATTGATGCCATGGTCCGCCTTGACACTGCCCACATACTGCTGGGCCGTACCCGTGTTGGTATCCCATTCGGTGCGTTCCCAATGGAACCAGCCTAAAAAGCCCGTCTTCCAGCGCTTGGTGACGACCGGCTGCGTCCGGGAATTGTTCAGGACGACATTGTCGTAAACAAAGACATACTGTTTGTCCTTGTTCGTAAGACTGCTCGTGTCGATATAGACGCCGTTATCATTGGTAAAGGTATTATGCCCCATATCCTGCGGCGTGATTTCCTGTTCATACCTCTGCAGTTCCGTTTCATTGAGCGTCGTGACGGCTCCCCAGAGTCCGGCTTTATGGTCATGCTTATAATGTTTCCTCGTCGTGACTTTCTGGCCGCTGGTCCAGTTGTAGCGCAGATCCTTCTGCGGATTGTACTGCGAAGAAGCCCCGCTGGTGCTGAGGACCTTCCAGTCGCCTGTGGTCGGATCCCATTTTGTCAGGTCCTTGACCACCGTGCTGCCGCGGGTGTATTCCGTGAGCCGGTTGTTGGAAGAATCAGCAATGCTGATCAGGCCATCATTCTTGTTGCTGATGAGCTTGCCCACCTGCAGATCCGTTTCCGTAAGATTGGTCACGCTGATATCATAAGCTCCATCCAGCGCAACGATTTTCCCGTTGCCCGTGCTGGAAATGCGGCCGCTCAGATAAATCTTGCCGCCATGGGCATCGATATCGGGGATGACCAGTTTCTGCGTCGACGGATTGTAGTAGACATCGGGCTGGTACTTGTAGGTACCGTCCTCCTGCAGGACTTTGCCGCCCTGCTGTACAAGATAATACGATCCTGTCGTAACGACCGCATCGGACAAATCCTGTTTGCCCATGAGCGCCCAACTGCGATCCAAGTTCTGGACTTTCGGCGTTACCGTATCGGCAATGGTGACTTCATACTTGCCATAGCCGCTCTGGATCAGGCCGTTGACATTGATGTCCGACGCGTTGATGTAGATGTTGTCACCGGCAATGCGCGAACCGCTGCCGTTGAGTACCTCATCATGCGTCTGGTCTCGGTCTTCCCGATGGACACGGGAGGTGTATTCATAACCATAGAGTTTGTTGAATTCATTTACATCGCTGTTGAAATACTGGTTGTACAGGTCTTCCGGGTTGCCGCCGATGTTGACGATGCCCTGGGTAAAGCCCTGGCTGATGCTCTTGCCGGCCGTCAGGTGGATCTCCTTGCCGTTGACTTCCGCCGTGCGGCTGCCTTCGCCCTGCAGGAGGATGCTGTAGTTCTTGTTTTCTACATTGACGACACCATTCTCCGCCTCCACATTGCCGTTGATTTCGATATCGGCCTTCGGGACGAGCTCGGCATCGACTTTTTTGCCCGTCTCCTTGCCCTCTGCATCGACTTCATCGATCTTTGCCTTGATAGCAGCCGTGCCGTAGTCACTCTTGATGGTGACCATCCCGCCAGTACTGGTGGCAGCATCAGTGCTGACCGTCAGGTTGACGGCAGCGGCCTTGTCCTGATTGGCACTCTTGATGACGGCAGCAGCGTCCTTGGCCAGGGACTGGCCGTTATAATGGATTTCACCACCCGGATTGACAGCCTTCACATCCCCCACTTTCATATAAAGATTGGTATGGTTTTCCACGGTGACTTCCGGACTTCCCTGTGCCTTCAGCGTACCGGCGCCCTTCAGGCTGCCTGCTTCCACCACGATATTGCCGCCCGAAGCGACGATATCCGGCAGGACGATGGTATCCACCGTAAGCCCGCTGACAGGAACCAGATATTCCTTGCCGTCTGCCCCCGTTTCCTTGGAAAGAAGGCCCAGGTCCTTAAGTTCATCATAGATGCGGGTCTGCTCATCCTGGTAGCCTTTCAGCGCCGTCAGGTCCTTGCTGTCACTGTCACTGTACTGGCTGATCAATTTAGCCAGTTCATAGTAGCGTGCCATCAGGGCATTGGCGTAGTCGATGCTCGCATAAGTAATCTGCGACGTATCGATGTTATCCGAAGCTTCGATTGTCGGCCGCTGGACAGCCTTTTCCTGTCCTTTGACGGCTTTGACGGCGGCCAGTTCATCTGTATCGAGAACGACAATCTGTCCCGATCCGCCGATGACGATTTTCTGCTTATTCTGTGCGCCGGCCGTCACCTTGCCGTCAATCTGCACATAGTTATTCGTCTTATCATTGATATTGTCGGATTTTTTGCCTACCGACGTGCTCGTGAAGTTTTCCTTGGCATCGCTGTGATACCAGGTGTACTTCACCGACTGTTCCCTCAGGTATTTGTCAGCTTCATCGGCATAGGCATTGACGTGGCGGACACTGGAGACTTCTGCTCCCTGGCCGATGACGACCTGGTTGGCCTGCGTCAGGGTATCCTTGAATTTCGGAACGGCTACAGAAAGCGCCGTCTTGTTGTAGGCTTCCGATTCGACAGTAAGGTCCAGGTTGTCCATGGCGCCATTCGAATCTTTGCCCGCATAGAGATTGACATCATTCAGGCTGTAGACTTTGCCCTGAACATCGACTTTATTGGTCCGCTGCAGGGTGTTCTTCACATCCGACGAAGCGCCGCCCACGGCCCCGCCCTGGGTATCGGCCACGCCTTTGGCCGTCACAGCCCAGTCGTCCGAAGCCGACAGAGTGATATCGCCAGCCGCCGCATCCGTGCGCAGGGACGTCTTCCCATCCGTCGTGATGGTATTCTGGCTGGTCAGGGTATTATCTACATCCACCCAGGTAGCTGCGCCGGCACCGGCCGCTTTGATATAGCCGGCCGCATTGATCTTGCCGCCCGATTCAGCTGCCAGGGTCTGGCTGCCGCTGCTGGTAAGGGACGCATTGCCGGCATCCACACTGGCCGTGCGGTTCACCGTATTATTGAGCTTGGCGCCCTGAACCGCGACACCGCCATACCCGCTGCCTTCAACAGCATACGTCTTGTTCTGACCGAGATTTGCCTTGCTGTCCGCCTTGGCCGTGAGCGTGCCGCCGCTGGTGATCTGGCTGCCCGTCAATACCACATCAGCAGCACCGCTGACCGTATTATCAGCCTTGGTGGCACTGGCGCCAACGACGGCTGCCTTCGTGGCATCGGCGTTCAAATCCATATGGTCCGTCTGGGCCGACTGGATCGTCACGTCACCGTTCACATCCCAGCTGCCTTTCAGCGTAACCTTACTGCCCGTATACGTCTTGTTGTCCACTGCACCGGCCAAGTCGCCGCTGATCATACCGCCGCCGCTGCCGTCAGCCGTGGTCAGATTGTGCGTCGTACCACTGGCATTGACGGTCAGGGATTTCAGCTGTGTCTTGTCGCCAGTCAGCGTGATGGCCGCCGTATTGGCATCGTTTTCCGTGCCGCTTCCCGTATAGGCCAGATTCGTGCCGCTGGCAAAAAGTCCGCCGACAGTGATGCCGCAGGCATCCGCTGCAGTCTGCGTCGTATTGGCCGAGGTAATGTTCAGAGCCGTCCCCTTATTGTTCTTGAAGGAAACCTTGCCCATCGTCACATCTGTATCGATGTCCGTATTGGCTGTTGCCGTATTGACGACGGCCGTACCGCGGCCGGCCGCGGCAAAGCCCTTGACCTTGGCTTCACTGTTGTTTTCTCCATTCTGGCTTTCGGCGCTGGCTGTGATTGCTGCCTTGTCAACATCGAAAGTCGTGCCGTCCGCTACCTGGACGCCGGCCTCGCCTTTGGCAGAGGCCGTTGCTACAGACGCACTGGCACTGCCGAGAAGGGCAACGGAGAGGCTGCCCGTTTCCGCCGTAACGGCCGGACGGGTCGTGGCCCGCAGGCTTGCCGTCTGGCCACTAAAAGCACTGTTTTTCTTGCTGCCGCTCTGCGCGACGAGAATCTTGGATACGCCCTCGTCTCTTGCCAGGGCGACGACGCCATTGGCACCGGCCAGGCCGAAAGAACCACCGTATGTTCTGGCAGACACCACATTGGCCTTATCGGCCTGCAGGTCAGCCGTTCCCTGCGCCGTTTCGAGGGTACTTCCCTTGATGGCAAGATTCGTATCACTGGTATTATCTGCCTTGGAGACAAGGGCTCCGGCCGTCACGAGGCCTGCCGTAGCGCCGTAGACCGACGAAGCCGTCCGGGACGCGTCCGCCGCCTTCATCGTGATATCTTTGTTGTCGGAAGTCAGCGTGGAATCCACGGCTTCGACTTTCGTCTCACCACTGGAGCTGCTCTGGGCATAGGCCGCGCTGACAGCCGCCACACCGGCGATGTTCGCCTGATAAGCATCGATACTCGTCTCGCCGCTTTGGTCAGCCGTTACAGAGAAAGCATTGTTCGCCTGCAGCGTACTGCCGCTGATGCTGACGCCGGCATCTTTCTTCGCATCCAAAACAGCAACCGTCGCACTGAGCCCCAGCGACCCTGAAACGCTGGCCGCAGCCGCTGTAATCTGGGCATTGGTCTGGCGATCAGCGCTGAGATTCAGCGTATCTGCCGTGGTGATGACAGAGTTCGCCACCGCCACCTGGGTGCCTTTGGCATCGCTCTTGCCGGAAGAAGCAGTCACGCCGGAATCATCGGTGCTCTCCACACCCGTATCCGTATTGTGGAGGGTGTCTTTGACCACTTTGCTGCTGGCAGTGGTGTCATCTGTAGTGGCCGTCTTCTGGGAATCCAGGGCCGTATTGGCCTTCGCCAATACAGCGGCGGTATCAAAGGAAGCTCCCTTGTTATCGCTTCTGCCGTAGGGATCCGCCAGTTTGGTGCCGATGGAGGTCACCATCACGTTGGCATTGATACCCAGGCCGCCTACCGTAGCACCCACCAGGTTCTGATCCACGTCCAGATCTTCCCGGGAGGCAACAGCCGCTTTCTGGGCCGTGATAGTGCTCTTGTTCACCTTGGCCAGGGTGGAGGTGCCAATGGTGTTGACCCCCACGCCTGTGGCAATGGCGGCACCCCCTGCGCCCAGAGTGGCTGCATTGAACTTGGTGGTCACCTGGTTATGAGCATCCACGTTGAAGTCCTGCTCAGCCGTCACGGTGCTGTTGTCCACCACCGCCGAAGTCTGGCTGTTCACATTGTTGACGGAAATGGTGGAAGCCGCAGCCCCCACGGAACCGGCCACGCCGGCCACCACTGTGGTCACACCGGTGCTGCTGTCCGCCGCCACTTTCACGGAACCGGAATCGCTCAGGCTGCTGTCTTTCTTCGCCGTAACCGTGCTGCCCACCAGTTCCGCATCCGTGGTAAAGTCATCGTTGACTACGCCCACGCCGGCCCCCAGGGCACCGGAGACCATGGCCGCCGACACTGCTGCCGAAGCGCTGACCAGGGTGGTGTTATGGTCGTGTTTGGCAGAGATTTCCAGCCCCTTGTTGGTGCTGGTGATGTTCTTCATGGTGGCGGTCACGGAGCCATCCAGTTTGGTGGCCGCAGCCATTGCCGCCACGGCGCCTGCTCCGTAGACCCCGCCGGCGCCGGCCACGCCGTCCGCGTTGGTGACAACGGTGGACTTCTGGTCTGCCGTAACAGCCACATTCCGGCCGTTGACGGTCTTCTTCCCGGTATCCGTGCCGCTCAGTTCCGCAGCCGTCTTCCGGCTCAGGAGCAGGGTATCCGAAGCCGCGCTGACGCCGGCCCCGCCATCGGCGCCGATGCCCACAGACAGGGAGCCCACATGGCTTTCGCTGGTGGTCACATCCTGGGCTTTCACAGCCACATCATCAGCCGTACTGTTGTCCAGGCTGGCATTGATGTCCGTGCCGGTCACCGCTGCCCGGGTGGTCCCGCCGATGTTGTTCACGGTCACTGTTCCGGCGGCCCCTACAGCCACAGTGTCAGAACCGGACAGGCCGGCGGTCAGGGCCACACTCTTCAGGGTATGTTCACCGGACGCGGTCACAGCCACACCCTTCTGTTTATCCCCCACCGTCCCGTTTTCCTTGCCCCGGGCCTCCAGGGAACTGTCTTCCACGGTACTTTCCGTATTGCCCGTAATGGCATTGTAGCTGACGCCCATGCCCAGACCGGCATTGCCGGCCGCACCGCTCACCGTTCCTGCAAAGTTGGTCAGGTTTTCCTTCCCGCTGGCCAGTACACCGATGTTGCCGCTGCTGGTCAGGGTGCTGCCGGTCACCGCAGCCTTCACGTTATTGCCGATCTGATTCACGGCAATATTCCCCGCCAGAGCAGCCTTGCCGGCCACAGCGGCGCCCACACCAATGGACGTAATGGCAGAGTCTCCTGCCGCCTGCACCGTGGTGTGTCTGTCTTGCACCGTGCTGCCGCTCAGGGTGGCCGTGGTATCCTGGTTGATCCGGTTCACGCTGACCCCGGCGCCGCCGGCAAAGTCACCGCCGCCGGCGCCGACAACAGCCAGACTGTCAATCGTGCTCTGGCTGTTTGCCTTGACCGTTACAGAGGCCCCTTTGTCCGTATCTTTATCGACATTGGTATCCTGTACTTCGGCCGTCACGGCCTTGTTGACCAGAGCCGTAGCCGCTGCGCCCTGGACGGCCACCTTTCCGGCACCGCCCACGCCCACAGCCGCCGTGGTCAGGGTGGAGCCATCCACCGCCTGTACGGAGGTGGACCCACTGGTCACATGGGTCAGGGTGGTCTTGTTCAGGGCTGCCCGGGTCTTCTGGCTGGCTTTTTCCGTGCTGGCGGAAGCACCGCCCACATCGTTGTAGGCCACGGCGCCGCCCAGGGCCACCTTGCCGCTGGCACTGACGTTCCCGGCAGCAGCCACCCGCACATCGTCGCTTTCCGCTTTCACTTTCACGGCTTTGGCGTTTGCGATTGTGGTTGCTTTTGCGGTGTTGTTCCCGTCTTCAGGGCGCACTTCCCCTACAGCGGCTTCCGTGTCACTGCCCCCGTGGTTCACCACCACGGTGCCGTTCACGGCTGCCGTCTGGCTGGCGGCCACCGCGGCCCCCAGGCCATAGATCTTGCCTGTATTCTTCCCTTCCACATCCACGCTCACGCCAGTAGACGGGGTCTTCGCCGTTATGCTGCCTCCGGCCAGGTAGGCACCGATATGGTTGTCCAGCCCATTGTAAGCCAGGGCGGCCCCCACGCCTGCCGTCTTGCCGTAGGCCACGGAACCGGCCACGTTCACGGCCTGGGCGTTGCTGGATGCATTCACCTTCAGGCCGTCCGTAGTCAGGGTGGAATCCGTCACCTGGGACTGGATCTTGTTGTCCTGGTCCTGCCAGGTCACGCTGCCCATCCCGCCGTAGTCCTTGGCACCGGCGGCCACACCGGCGGTCACGTTCACAGCCAGGCTGTCCGCTTCGGCCTTGGAAGCGATGGAATCCGCCGTCAGGGTCGCGCCATCGATCTTGGCAGTAAAGGTATTGTCCAGATTGGCCACGTTCACGGCCGCACCGGCCGCATTGTCCTTGGAGCCGGCCACCACAAAGGCGGCACCCACACTGAGGCTGCCCTTGTTGCCGTCGAAGTCCACGGTTTCACCGGCCGTATCCAGGCCATTTTGGGCATCGGAGGTCTTGTAATAGGAAGAACCCTCCGTATCCACCCCCGCATCCTGGAGCAGGCTTTCCTTCACCCGATAGGTGGCCAGTTTATCCTCATACCCCTTGGCCTCATCCGAACCGCTGGTGGTATCGTGGGCTTTCACGGCAATGGAATCCCCTGTGATGCTGGCACCATCCGCAATATCCGCGCTCACCGTATTGTGCAGCCCGTTGTAGAGCATGGCACCGGTGAAGGCATTGTCTGTACCGTTGCCGCCCACGGCCACGCCGGCCGAGATGGCCGCCGAAATCTGTTTGGTGGCCAGAAGGCCCTGCACCTGGGTATCCCCGATATTGGTATAGGTACCGCCATGGATCCCGGCTTCCAGGTTATTCTGGATGTTGGCCACGGTCAGACTGCCGCCGGCTGCATTGCCGCCACCGATGGCCACGTCCGCATTGACGCCGCCGGTGACCTGCAGGTCGCTTTCGTAGGCCGTCACGTCCACGTTTGCTTTCTCCGTAGCCGATTTACCGGTCACCCTGTTGTTTTCCGCCAGAGCCTTGACGTCCTTGTCGATCAGGTTCACCGAAGCCGAAGCCCCGCCGGCGAAGTTATTGCCGGCCTGGCCGCTCTTGGTGAGGGCCAGGGCCGTACCGGCGGCCACGGAGGTACCGCCGCTCAGGGCTTCGATGTCCAGACTCTTCACCCCGGTCAGAGTGCTGTTGCGCACGGCGGCTTCGATGGTATTGTCAATGGAGTTCATGCCCACGGCGCCGCTGAAGGCCACACTGGTGTTGTCCTTGCTGCCCTTGCCCTTGCGCAGGGAAATGGCCGCACCGCCACTGTAGGCCCCCACATAGGCGGTATCCCGGGCGCCCACGCTCATGGCCCCGTCGCCATCCAGTTTTACCGTGGCTCCGTCCACCACCGCCTGGGTGGTATCGTCCACCAGGTTCAGGGAAAGGCTCCCGGCCCCGGCCAGGCTGAAGGAAGGCGCCGTGTCCGACTTGGCGGGCACCACGCTCTGGGTACCGCCCTGGCTCTTGCCGCCGGTGTTTACCCAGGTGATGGCATCCTTCACTTTATTGGAAACAGTCCCTACGGCGGAAGTGATGGTCCCCACTGGGTTCGTCACCTTGCCGAACAGGTTGCCCACGCTGCCCATGCCGCCTGTTTCCGTCTTGCCTTTTTCCGGGTCCGTGCCGCTGGAGGTCACACCACCGGCCACGCTGACAGCGTTCATCAGGCCGGTGGTCTCCGCATTCACCTTGAGGGAGGCGGCTTCGATCTGGCCTTTGTCCTCGTCATCATCGTCGGTGGCAAGGTTTTCCACGGCAGCCCGGTTGGTCACGTCGATGTTGTTCACCGCCACGGCGATTCCGGCCGCGGCGGCCCCACTCCCAGCCGACAGGGACAGGATAGCATTGTTCACGTTGGTATTGCTGTAGCCGGTGAGGGAAATACTTCCCTTGTGGTTTTTTGTCTCATCTTTCACGGCCTTCAGCAGGGCGTCCTTATCCACCAACACCTGGTTGGAGCTATCACTGCTCGTCAGGGCCATCATGCCGCTGATGGCGGAGCCGTCCGCCTTGCCAGCAGACAGCATGACCCCAGTATGGAACACGTCAGAGTTGCTGGCAAGAGCCATATCCCCTGCAGTCAGGCTGGCACCCTTGTCCACCTGGACCAACGTGTCGTTGTCGAAATCCTGGTAGTCGAAACTGCCGCCAATCCCCACGCCGTCCGATTTGCCGGTGGCCGCGTTGTTCAGCCAGAATTTGCTCTTGCCGGTCATGGTCACATCTTTGATGGCTTCATCCGCCTGCAAGTTCAGGGTATCGCCAGCCGTCAGCTGGGCATTCTTCCCCACCTGCACCTGGCTGTTGAAGTTGAAATCCGAAACGGTGACGGAAGCCGCCGTGGCCACCTGGGTATCCTCGCCGCCCTTGGCCGAAGCCGCCGCCGAGACGTTGGCATAATTGTTGGGACTCAGGTATTCCATGGAGGAACTGACCACATCCATGGGGCTGGTCAGCAGGTTCGTGATTTTCGTCTGTACTTCTTCCTTGACAGCGCGCAGCGGGTCCTGGGCCTGGATATCTGTATAGAGGGTCATGGCCTTGTTCTGCAGTTCTAGGAACTGGTTGTACAGATTCCAGCTGGTGGCTGCCAGGTTCGTCACTTCGTTGAGGGTCCCCTCCGCAGTCAGGTTCGTCCCATCGGGAGCATGCTTCAGGTAGTTCGTATAGAACGTCGTGCTGATTCCCTCGAGGGTCTGTTCCAAGGTTACCAGCTCATCATAGAGTTCTTTGAGTTCAGGAAGCTGGGCCATCTCCTCCCAGTCCTTCATGTCTTCGGCAGCTGTTTTCACGGCCTGGAGGCTGTTATCCAGCCCCTTCTTGATTTCCGCCACCCGGTTGTAATCCATCCGGGCGCTGGTCTTGAGAGAAAGGTCTTTCCCTGCCTTCAACTGGGCCTTCTGGTCCTTCGTTCCGTCTTCTACCGTAACGCTGGCCGAATTCTTCATGCCGCCGAATACAGTCCCCACGGCAATGGTCACCGTATCGGAATCACTGTCCGTGTTCTTGAAGGTGCTGGTGACGCCGGAAGCGGTGAGCAGGGTATCATACACCGTATTGTTGGCGGAAACCTCCAGGGATCCGTTCTTAGCTTCCGTTATGGAATTCTTGCCGAAATTCACCTTAGCCGTGGTCGTTTCGTCGGCCACGGTGATGGCGGCCCCGGCGGACAGGGTGTTCCCCAGGGCATCCGTCAGGGACTTGGAACTGGTGGAGCCGCTGGAAGCAGCCGTGTCCGTACTCTTGGAAGCCTTGCTCATAGCGTCCTTCACCAGGGGATTTTCCTTGATTTTCCCTACGATGCCCTGCACATCGGCGGCCTTCATGACCCCCTTCATGAGCTGGGCCTTGAACTTGCCCTGGCCCAGGTTGTTGTTGGCGCTGTGGGTATTTTCCGCCGTATGGTTGGTGGCCGTAAGGGTCACATCCTGGTCCGCCTTCACCGTTCCCTTTACGTCGATGGAGGCATCCCCATCGTGGACGATCACATCCACGGCTGCCGTACCCACGGCGGTATCCGGTGCCTGGGCGGCTGCCGACGTGTTCAGGCTCTGGGTGGCGTCTGCGTCCATCTTCACGCTGCCCTTTTGGGCTTCTGCCGTACCGTTCACTTTGATCTGGGCATTGTTATCGCTGCCCGTCACTGCCACAGCGGCCACGATGCTGGAAGAACCGGCACCCAGAAGGCCGGCACTGACTATAGCATTGGCACTGTTGGTCACAGAAGACGTGGCGCTGGCCTTCACCTGCAGGGCTTCCTGCTTGTTGCCGTCACTGTCTTTGGTATCCTTGCCGGTGGCCTTCACCTTGCCGTCGATCTGGACGGTGGCTTTGTTGTCCGCCTGGGCATAGCTCACCCCAGTGGCCGGGATCTGGCTGGGAATCTGTTTGAGATATTTCTTGCCGGCAGCCACCGTACCGGCAGTGCCGTCCAGGTTGGCCTCAGCCTCCGCCTTCACCGTATCCCCGGTGACCGTGGCATCCTGGCCCACAGTGACGCTGGCTTCGTTTTTCAGCAGCATCACATTGGCTCCCACCGGCACCACGTAGCTGAGAGTATCCCCCAGTTTATCCGTAACGGAATTGCCGCTGTCCACATAGGTGTTGTCGGCGCTGGCCTTCATGTCCACGGCGCCCTGGGCCGTCACATTCCCCTGCACGTCCACTTTGGCCACAGTCTGGGCAAAGCCGCTGGCATTGCTGGAATAGGTTTCCTCCCCTTCCTTGAAATAGCCGTTGGTGGCTTTAGCGGTCAGGACAGCGTCCCCGGCAGCTTTCACGGTACCATAGTTCTCCACGCTGGCCGTGATGGTCTTGGGGATATTGATATCCGTGCCACCCAAAACCCCGGTGGTGTTCACCAGGTCATTGAAGGTCTGGTCCAGGCTGTTGGCCGCGTCGGACCGGGCGGACAGGACCACATCTCCGCTGCCATCCTTCGTGGCGGTCAGCTGGGTCAGTCCCATGTCTTTCTGTTGTTGGGCGCTCAGATTCACCAGATGAGAGAAATCCGTGACCCCCGTGTTGATGGCCGCTCCCTTTACGATGCCGTCGGCCGCCGTACCATCGATGGACTCTCCGGTCAGGTTCTTGCCCACAGCCACTTTACCGGCATAGAGTTTCACATCATTGGTGGCGTTGATTTTCCCCAGGACGCTGATGGTGCCGCTGGCATTGATCCGGATATTGGCATCCCCGTTCTTGATGGCATCCAGTTCCGTATCCCCATAGGCACCGGTGGCAAAGTTGCCCTTCAGGATTTCATAGGATCTCTGATCCTTATCCAGCAAATCCTGTGTCAGGGAAGGAGCCATCACATAGAGGGCCCCCGTATTGATGACACCGCCCTTGCCCACGGCCATGCCGTCGGGACTCAGGAAGAACAGGTTGCCGCCGATCTGCTTATTGCGGATGGCGTTCAGGGTCCCGTTGATATCGATCCGGGTATCCACGAAGTTCAGCAGGTTCTGGGCTTCTGTATTGTCTTTTTCCGTATGGAAATACAGATTGGCCGTCTTGCCGGCATCCAGCTGGAATTTCTGGAACTGGTTCAGGGCGTTGTTCTTACCGTTATACTTCTGGGCATAGATATTGAATACGCCATTCTTGTCCGCATAGTCCGTCCCGTTGGAAGCGGTGATGCTCCCAGCCAGGGCGGTCAAGGGCTGGCTGACGAAGCTGGCGCTCAGGCAGGCAGCCAGGATCCTCCGGCTCAGGTCATCCTGTTTCACGGCTTTGTAGGTTTTCTTGTGTTTGTTTCTATACAAGGCACTCATGGCTGCCCTCCTTTAAAACTGTCCGTTGACGGTGAAATGGATCCGTCCCCGGCTCTGTTCCGCTCCGTTGATGGTCCGCTGCAGGGGAATCCCCAGGGCCACATTGCAGGAAATCTTATCGGTCAGGTCCGCTTTGATCCCCACGCCGGCGCCCATCAGGCTCCGGTCGCCGAAGGCACTGCTGCCCCAGATCCGGCCCCCGTCCAGGAACAGGTACCCGTTCATTTTTCTCTCTTTATCCAGGGGTACGCTGTATTCGGCGCTGGCCGAGAAGCCGCCGTCCCCGCCGATCAGGCTTTCCGTATAGCCCCGCACGCTGTACATGCCGCCCAGGTAGAACATTTCACTGCTGGGCAGGTACTGGGTGCTGGAAAGCTGGCCGTCCAGCCGGAAGGTCCACTGCTGGCCGGCTTTATAGGCTTTCTGGTACAGGCCGTTGAATTCGTATTTGCCGAAGTTCCGGTGGTTGTCGTACAGGTCCTTGTACCGGCCCACCCGGTATCCATGTTTCTGGTACAGCACGGAGGAATCTCCATAGTTCAGCTGGTCGTAGTACAAAAGGCCTGTATCCACCGTATCGTCCACCCAGTGTGTCCGCAGCCCCAGGCTGGTGCCGAAATCCGTTTCAGACCGCTGGTGGCCGTATTCAAATCCCCATTCAGACTTTTTCCGTTCCGTGGTCTCGATAGGAGCAACCAGGAAGGCGGTAGCCACGTAGGAATGGCCCCGTACTCCCAGGGATTCGAAGGGCCCGTCGGTGATGTGCACGCTGTTGGTGCTGTAACTGATGCCCGCCCGGGTGCCCGTCCGGTTGATGGGGGTGCTGTAGCTGCCGGCCACGGCTTTCATCCCCTCGGACCGGAGGGTGCTGATAAACAGATGATCCCGGTTCCCGGAAAGATCCCGTTCCTGCCAGAACAGCCCGGCCCGGTAGAGGCCGCTGGTCTTGCTGCCGGCATTGTCGAAGAACACCCCGGTGACCTGTTTCTGGGGTTCCTGTACAGCGATCACGTAGTCCGTGGTGCCCGGTTCCTTTCCGGCCTTCAGGGCGATCCGCAGCTGGGCGTCATTGGTGGCATTGAACCGGAGCAGGTCCTTGTTCAGATTGTGCATGGAAGAAATCTGGCCGGGCTGGATGTGGAGCCGGTCCGTAATGTATTTGTCCCGGGTGCTCCGGTTGCCGGTGACTTCCACCTGGCCGTTCTTTCCTTCCACCAGGTCGATCTTGACCCGGCCGTCCCGGATGGTCTGGGGCGCCAGGAAGGCCCGGCAGGTCAGATAGCCTTTTGCCTGGTACAGGCCATTGATCTTGCCCACCAGGGCATACAGGTCATCCAGGGTCACGTCCTTCCCCTCATACTCTCCGGTGATCTTCTGCAGTTCTTCTTTGGAAAGGACCTGGGATTCCGGCAGTTCCACCTGCTTCAGCAGGAAGTGGACGGCCCCCTTCTGTTCCTTTTCGGAACCTTCCGTTCCTTCCACCTGTTTGGTATTCCGCCCTTCCTGGATCTTCCGGGCGATGCGCTGCCGTTCCAGGTATTGGCGGGTGCGGTTCAGTTCCACCCCGCTGTCGTTGTATCCGGCAGGATGGGCCGGGGGATTGGCTGCTTCGGTGGTTGTCCACAGACAAGGGACAGTCAGCAGTGTCAGCAGGATGCTTGCTGTCAGTCTATGTTTCATCATAAGAGCACTCCTCTCGCAAAACAGGTATTTCGTTCATAGTGATTCATTATTATTATAGAAAATGACAGAGTCGTCAGAGTATTTTTGTCACAAAAGGGCGGTTTTTGGGCATGAAAAAAGAGGCTGTGAAAAAATGAAAAGTCATTTTTTCACAGCCCCTTTTGCGATTTTAAAACTTATACGATACCCCCACATTCACTTCATGGGTCTTGGCATCGATATCGCCTTTAAAATCTTTGTACTTGCTGTCGTTGTAGGATACGTTGGCTTCCCAGTTATCGGTGAAAGCATAGCCTACGCCCAGTTCGTACTGGGTGATGTTGTTGCCGGTGCCGAACTTGGCCCAGCCGGTGGTCTTGTCGGTAATGGGCAGACGGCCGATGGCCCCCACCTGATACCCGCTGTTGTTATCGTGGTAGCCATGCTGTTTCAGCCGATTCCGTACATAGCCCCCAAACCCATAGAGATAGGGATTGAACTGGTAGACCAGGCTCACTTGATGGGACTGGGCAGAGGCATCATGGTCCCCCTCATGGGCCGCATACCGGTAGTCCAGGCCCAGGTTGTCAGCGATCCCTACGGTGCCGCCTACCCGATACCGGGAATCGCCGCCGAAGTCCGTAGTCTTCCCGTCCTGTTTCCATTTGAGAGTATTGCCCACCGTGACGTTGGCATCGATCTTTGCAGCGCCAGGAGCAATCTTGGCCAGGGGAGAAGCACAGGCCACGGTCAAAGGCAGCAGGCTCAGCACTGCAGTGGCCATCATCATTTTTTTCATGGGAAATCCCTCCTTCAATGGATTCAAACACTCATCATTCTTTCATTATACACTTTTTCTTTCCTTTTCGCAAAATTTCACCGATTTGTTCCAGTGAACTTCACTACGGCCACGGCGGCAGCTAAAGCCGCCAGGGTGGGCAGCAGCCAGCTCATCCCCAGGGAAAACAGGGGCAGCTGGTGGTAGCAGCCCAGCAGAGCCTGGACAGCCCCAGTTGCCTGGAGCCCTTTGGGCAGGACGCTGAGAGCATCCCCAAAGGCCGCCAGTCCCGCCAGCAACATGGGCCACCGGTACAGCCGCCGGTCCTTCCCCAGCAGGGCGGAAGCAAAGGAAGCCAGGATCAGGGTAATGGCCATGGGATACAGGAACATCAGGATGGGCACGGCCAGCACGATGATCTGGGTGAGGCCCACATTCCCGATCAGGAAGGAAATCCCTGCAAAGAGCACACAGTAGGCCTTGTAGCTCAGGCTCCCGGGGAACAAGTCACAGAAAGTATTGGCACAGGACGTGATGAGTCCGATGGCAGTCTTCAGACAGGCGAAGGTCACAATGGCTGCCAGCAGCATGCCTCCCACCGGTCCGAAATAGCTGTGAGCGATCTGAGCCAGTGCCATGCCTCCATTGGCGGATACCGTGAGCTGCCCCAAGCTGGAGGTGCCCAACCAAGTAATCAGGGTATAGATCAGGGCCATCAAGAATACTACGATGATTCCCACCTTCAGCAGGTCCACGGAAATGGTCTTGGCATCCGATACTCCCAGTTCCTTCAGGGTATTGATCACCACCACGGAAAAGGCCAACATAGCCAGCACATCCATAGTATTGTACCCTTCCTTGAACCCGGTGAGGAAAGCATGGTCCACATAGGGTCCCTGGGGCACTCCGCCGGCAATGGATCCCATGGGATGGGCCAGGGCTACTGCCACCAGGATGGCCAGGAACGCCAGGAATACCGGGTTCAGGAACTTCCCGATGTAGACGATCAATTTAGACGGCTTCAGAGAGAACAGCAGAGCTGCCGCCATGAACAGGAAAGTAAACCCTGCCAAGAAAAGGGTCTGGTTCCCATTGACAAAGGGTACGATCCCGATCTGATAGGAAACGGTGGCCGTCCGGGGCAGAGCAAAGGCCGGCCCGATGGTGAGATACAGCAGTACCGTAAAGATCCGGGCAAAGATCGGATGCACATTCCCGGCCAGTTCTTCCAGGCTGCCGCTGCCAGAAAGGCCAAAAGCGATAAGAGCCAGGAAGGGCATCAGCACCCCGGTGGAAATGAAGCCAATATTGGCACTCCAGAAATGAGAACCGGCCAATTGGCCCATATGTACAGGAAAGATCAGGTTCCCGGCTCCAAAGAGCATCCCGAACAGCATGGAACCTACAAAAAGATATTCTGCAGAAGTCAGTTTATGATCCATGGTCCCCTCCTTATTTGGCTGTCAGGCCGCCGTCCACGGAAACGATGGCTCCGGTCATGAAACCGTTCATAGGAGACAGGACAGCACAGATCATGTGGGCCGCTTCTTCCGGTTTCCCGATCCGCCCCATAGGATAGACGGACGCCATGGATTCCCGGGAATAACCCCCTTCCGCCAGCTGTTTTTCCACCAGAGGCGTATCCACGTCGCCTGGGCACAGGCAGTTCACCCGGACCCAGGGCGCCAGGTCCAGGGCCAGGGATTTCGTAAAGGCCACCACAGCTCCTTTGGAGGCCGCATACAGGCAGCAGCCGTAATTCCCTTCCAGGGCTGCATCCGAAGCGATATTCACGATGGAAGGACCGTCCTGGGCAAAGAGATCCAGCAAAGCCTGGGTGAGGAAAAAGGTCCCCTTCACGTTCACATCCATCAGCTGCCGGTACTCTTCTTCCGTCACATCCTGGAAAGGCTTTTCCAGGTAGATCCCGGCACTGTTCACCAGGAAATCCAATTCCAGATGCTGTTCCTGGAGGGAAGCTGCGATTTTCCGGCAGCCCTCCGCCGTGCTTACATCGCCTTGGAGATACCGGGCTTCTCCCGGCAGTCCTGCCAAGCTTTCTACCGCCTTCCTGCCCCGTTCCGGGTCCCGGCCCACCAAATAGACCGCAGCCCCATCCTGGACCAGCAGCCGGGCAGCTGCCAGGCCGATACCGGACGTCCCTCCGCTGATTACACCTCTCTTATTTTCCATGCCATATCCGATCATCGTCCGCATCTCCTTTTTCCTGCAGGACAGCGCAACAAAAAAGGAGATACCGTTTCTACGATATCCCCTCTTGTTAAGCTGGTTGTTCCTTGCAGATATCTATATCTTACAGTTTCACAACGTTGGCAGCTTGTTCACCACGGTTGCCTTCGACAACGTCGAATTCTACAGCCTGGCCTTCTTCCAGAGTCTTGAAGCCTTCACCCTGGATTGCGGAGAAATGAACGAATACATCGCCGCCATCTTCCCGTTCAATGAAACCATAACCCTTTTCAGCATTAAACCATTTAACTTTGCCAGTCATCTTTACTTGGCCTCCTAAAAATTATTGCGAAAAACGATCCAACTATATGTGATACCTGCGTGAGTTCAACATTCAGTAAGTCCGTTGTTTCTGTGTTCCATTCTAGCATAACCCCTGGACTTTTACAAGCAAAAGAATTGCCACAGTACAGATAACTTAGGGTATTTTCAAAGATTTTCGAGAAAATTGACAGACCAGCTCTTCTTTTTGTTTTTTTGCCAACTGTTTCAAGGCATATTCCCGCTGAAGGGCAGTCTTCCTGTCAGGCAGTTCCTCATAATAGACCAGATCCACCGCCTTGAAGGCCCGGGTGTATTTCGCCCCGGACCCGCTGCGATGCATAGCCAGCCGGTGGACCAGATCGTTGGTCCAGCCGGTATACAGGGCACCGTTAGCACAGCGCACCATATAGACGTACGCGGTCATCCTTTTACGACTTCCACCTTTTCCATCACCACATCTTCCAACGGCCGGTCCGCGAAATCAGTGGGCGTGGAACCGATTTTGTGGACCACATCCATCCCTTCCACGATCTTCCCGAAGATGGCATGGTGGCCATCCAGCCAAGGAGTAGGCACCAGGGTGATGAAGAATTGGCTGCCTCCGGTGTTAGGACCGGCATTGGCCATGGACAGGATCCCTTCCCCGCTGTGAGCCAGGCCGGCCCCGAATTCATCGTCGATGGTGTAGCCGGGGCCGCCCATGCCGGTACCGGTGGGATCTCCCCCCTGGATCATGAAATCATCGATGACCCGATGGAAGATGACCCCGTCATAGAATCCCTTCTCCACCAGTTCCAAGAAATTCCCTGCAGTTTTGGGGGCTTTGTCCTCAAACACTTCAGCCGTAAAATCTCCCAAGTTGGTATGGAAATGCACTTTTTTGTTCATTTTTTTCACCTCATATCCATAGTTTGCAGCCTCAGAAATCCCTGATCACCAGGTCGGACAGATCCAATTCCACCCTTCCTTTCCTCGGTACGGAGGCCATAGCCATCAGCTTTCCCTGGGGCTCGATGTAGAAATTGTCGTTCTGGATCCGCGCCCAAGGGTCCAGGGCCGCTGCCCGCTCCTGGAGTTCCTCCGCCTTTCCGCCGCCCAGGAAATATTCCAGTGTCAGCCGGTTCCCCGTGTGCAAGTCGAATACCATAGCATACTGGAAATCTGTTTTCTGGGCCAAGAGCAGGCCACTGTCCGCACCGCCCAAGAGAGGCGATACGTAGGCATATTTCTTCAAGCGGGTCCAACTGGCCAGATTGTTCACTTCAGCCACTGGATAATTCCGATACAGGACCGGTTTTCCCTGGAATACCAGGCTCAGGAGATGATTCTGGTTATAGGTCACCCGGCATCGGAGTTCACTTTCCACGGGCCCGGTGATATGCCGGTAAACGGAAATATAGTTCCCCAGTTCCTGGTTGATCCGGTCCTGTACTGCAGGAGCCACCCCTCCCGTCACCTGGGGATAGGTACTCTGGTATCCCTCATGGGTAATCTTCAAGGCTGCTCTTTTCTCTCCAGGCGGGGCCCCTTTTCGGGCGGGTACGGTATACCAGCCGGTGACGCCGTCCCGAGTTGCCACTTTAGCCCATTCCAGTCCACTGATTTCCCGTTTGCCGAAGATCATCCCTAACGCGCCTTCTGGAGCTGACCGCAGGATGGTTTCCGGCTTTTCTTCCGGCAGGCTGCGCAGATAGCCGCCGCTGAACAAAATCCGCTCCATCTTATGCTCCCGGGTCACAAATTCTACGCGGGCGCCTTGCTTTCCCTCTCCCGGAGCGATGGCTTTGGTCTCCTGTGCAGTTGCCGGTTCCTGAGCGGGCAGTGCTCCAGGATCCCCCTGCGGCTTTTGCTTCTGACAGCCAGCCAATATCAGGGAAGCCGCCAAGGATACGACCAGACAGCCGGTTTTCCAGTCCATCATGCCGGATTCTCGCGCAGCCAAGAAGCCGCCGACAGCAGCGCTTTTTGGCCTTCCCCCGCAGCCTTGTTGATCTGCCAAGGATAGCCGGCCGCATCACCGGCCGCAAAGACCCCGGGCACCGAAGTGGCCAGTTTTCCATCCACCTGGATGAATCTGTCCTGCAGCACCAATCCCGGCAGCAGTTTCTCCAGCGGGTCGGTTTCCCGCAGCAGGAAGAGCCCCTCCAAAGGGATCGTCCCAGCGGTGGTCTCCAAGGCATCCATCTTTTCCCTGCCCAGGACTTTCAAGGGCCGGCCCTCCATGACCCGGAGATTCGCGGGTTTCTCTTCCGGCAGAGGAAAATCAGACCAGAGCCTGACTTCTTTGGCCAGACCAGCTAAGAATTCCACTTCTTCCCAGGCCGAAGGGAGATTGGTCACCACTCCGATGGTCTTGCCTTTATACAGATAGCCGTCACAAGTGGCGCAGTAGCTCACGCCCCGTCCCAGATACCCGTCTTCCCCTTCCAGGCTCTTGCCATGGGCCGCTCCAGGACACAGGAGGACACTCCGGGCTTGGTACACATCCCCTGGCGTTGCCAGCATAAAGCTTCCCTTCCCCGGCAGGATGCTCAAGACCTTATGGGGGATCACGGTGGTACCGGCAGCCCGCATATGGGCCGTAAAGGCATCCATCAGCGCCGTACCGGACTGATCTGGCAGCCCCAGGTAGTTCTTTACCAGCGGGCTTTTCCGCAGAGCCAGACCAAAATCCCCTGTATCGAACAGAACCACAAAAAGAGACCGGTTGGCAGCCGTCACTGCCGCACTGCAGCCAGCCGGTCCGCCTCCCACAATGGCAACATCATACAGCATATCGGATCTCCTTTTTTCGTTTGGATTACTTGAATTCCGCCACTTTCTCCAACGGCAGCTTAGGCACATAATAATCACGGTTCCCATCCACATAATAATCCAATGATTTTCCCGTTTCTCCAGTGACCAGGGTGCTTTGATGAGCCGGATAACCCAGTGCCAGGACGATATTGACCTCCAGGTCTTCTGGGATCTCCAGCAGGGCAGCGACTTTCTTCCGGTCCACCGCAGCCAGGATGGCGCTGCCCACCCCCTTCTGCCAGGCAGTGATGGCCATAGCATCCAAGGCGATTCCCAAATCGATGTCGCTGATCATCGGGGAAGCATTCCTGGGTTTGGCCACTACCACAAAAGCCACCGGCTGTTCCCCCTCCTTCGGAGTCCCGATTTCCTTCGGAAGTGCCGCCGCCCAATGGAGCAGAGGCTGCATGGCTTTGACATGTTCCGGCTGTTCTACCGCCACAAACCGCAGCCACTGGCTGTTCCGGCCGCAGCTCCGTTTCCGGGCCACATCCACCAGCGTCCGCAGCAGGCCGGGCTCCAGCGGTTTTTGGAGGAAACGCCGGTAGGTCCGGCAGGAATCATATAATACAGGTAAATCCATGATGATCACTCCTTATCGGTTCATTGCACAGAAACGGCATAGCCGTTTTCCCCATCGGCCTGCAGTACCAGTACATGGGGTGCCTCCGCCAGGAAAAGGACGGCCTCCTGCTGCCGGATCTGGAGAGGGCTGTTGAACACATCCACAGGGGCAAAGCCCACCACAGGTAGCTGCCGGATGACGCCCAGGGAATCTTCCCCGATCACGGACACTTCATTCAAATGGGTTTTTCCCGTTCCCCGACGGCCATAGCTGAGCACCAGGATGTCTTGCTTCCCTGGACGGAAATCCAGGCGGTACAGGGCATATTCCACCCCTTTCTGCAGGGTGCACAGCCCTACTCCGTCTCCCACCTGCCAGCCCAGGACCAAGACCTTTTCCGAACCGGCAGCGCCAGTCAGGCTGGCACCGATTTTCTGGGGCAGTCCTTTGCGGAATTCCACCGTCAGGGGAGGCTGCAGCTGCCCGTTGGCGCTGAGGCTGTACCGGGGAGCAAAATACTGGGCTGCCTCCGCTCCCATGGGTCCTCCGATTCCCAAGAACATAGCCAGGAGTACGATCTCCCAGGCATTTTTCATACATCCACCCCCTGTTTTCCCTGCTCTGCAGGCATTTTCTATATTCTTTTTATTATACCCTACTGAGAAGGGAGAATACAATTGTCTTTTCTTCCTCCCACCAATGCATCCCGCAGGGCTTCCACTCCTTGCTGGATCTTTTCTTCCGCAATCCCGGCAAAAGACAAGAGGAATTCCGGGGCCCTGCCAGCAGCTGTCCCCTGGACCGGGATGATCTTCACCCCATGTGCCAGGGCCCGGTTCGCCAACTCATCCGCTGTTCCTGGCAGATCCAGGGCAATATGGAGGTGGAGCCCGGACCCATAGCTCAAGAGCTGTACCTGGCTTCCAAACACTTCCAGGAGCGCCTCCTGGAGTTTCTGGCTCTTGGTCCGGTACAGGCTCCGCAGCTTCCGGATATGCCTTGTGAGATGGCCTTCTTCGATGTAGGCCGCCAGGGCCAATTGTTCCACCGTGGAAGAAGTCTGGTTGTACCGGTCTGCTATAGCCCGATAGGCGGGCAGGAGCTTTTCCGGCAGGACCAGGTAGCTGATCCGCAGGGAAGGCAGCATGGTCCGGGAAAAAGAACCCAGATAAATGATCTGCTCCCGGTTCCCGAAACTATGGAGGGACGGCGTAGGCCGATGGAGATAACGGAATTCTCCATTGTAATCATCTTCCAGCAGATACACTCGTTCCAGCTGAGTGGCTACAATCAGATTGTTCCGTTCTTTTTCCGTCAGGGCCCGCCCCTTGTAGGGATTGGCTGGAGAGATCATCAAAAGACCCGGCCAGTCCGCTTTGGGATCCGCCGGATCGAAGGTGCGGATAGTCCATCCCATCAATCGGAAAATCTGTTCTGCCTGGGGAAAGCCGGGAGCTTCCAATCCCACGGCTTTCTGTTCGAGAGACAGCAAGGGCAGCAGGACCAGCAGCAAAGTCTGGAGACCGGCGCCCACCAGGATCTGTTCTGGACGGCATACTACGCCCCGGGAAGCATAACTGTACCGGGCCAGGACCTGCCGCAGTTCCGGTTCTCCCTGGGGGTCCCCGTACCCGGCGATAGAAGGCGGGTCACGGAGCACCTGGTTCAGGCAGCGCCTCCAGAGCACAGTATCAAAGGTAGAAGTATCGATGTAATTGTTAGAAAAATTATAACGGACTGCCGGTTTGGCCTTTTCCGCCACAGTCGCCGGCACCTCCCGAGATTCCCGGGGAACGTAGGCAGCGACTTGATAGCCGCGGTTGGGCAGATTGTCCACATACCCCTGATCGATGAGGATCTGATAGGCAGCCTCCACTGTGGTCCGGCTCAGTTTCAAGTCCCGGGTCAGTTTCCGGATGGAAGGAAGGAAATCTGGGGCTGTCAGATGCTGCAGCCGGATTTCCTCCCGAAAGTAATCGGCCAGCTGCCGATAGAGAGGTTCCTTCCCCGGCTGTGCCCGGAAATTAAAAGTAGTCAGCACGGAACTGTGCTCCTTTCATTAGCATTTTTCAGCAAGATTTATAGTCACAGATATTGTAGCATAAAAAAGGGCTGCTGCATAAGCAACAGCCCGTCATACGTCATACGTCATAGGTCATACGTCATACGCCGATGGAAGCCAGTTCTGCTGGCTTCGAATTGAAGAAAATCAGTTGCATCTTATAGCAGGTTTTGAAGTTTCAAAATCAATTTGCAAAAATTGATTTCCAAAAGCGTATGACGATTGACATATGACGAAGGGGTTGTTGCACGTGTGTGATTTTCACACGTGCAACAACCCCTTCTTTCACGCCTGCTTCGCCATGATTTCCTTGGCTTTCATCAGGCGCACCGTACTGGCTCTTTCGTTTTCGCTGAGCTTCATGGTGATGTACTTGATGCTTTCCTGCATTTCCGGGATCATCACGTATTCCAGGGCGTTTACCCGCCGGCGGGTCTTTTCGATTTCATCTGCCAGCATATTGCAGGTCTTTTCCACTTCTGCCAGTTCCAAAAGATCCGGCAGGCAGGTGGTCAGTTCCGTCACCGCCGTGTCCAGTTCCCCGGTGGTAAAGGCGAAAGAATAAGGCACCTGGGCCGCATCATCCGCCGTAGCTCCCGTATAGGTCAGAGTGGGCACATCCACGCTCATCACATTCTTGCTCCCCACTTCGAATTCGGCACTCCGTGCCGGATACAGCAGGGCTTCGTTCATGGTCAAAAATCCCATATGGGCCCGGGCCACCACGAAATGGTGGGACACATTCTGGAGGGCTTTTTCCATCTTCAGCCGCAGTTCGTGGTTCCGACGGATATAGATCATGAACTGCCGGACCATTTCGTCCCGTTTGTCTTTCAGCAGTTTATGCCCCCGGACAGCGGTGGCCAGCCGGCGTTTCAGCCGGGTCAGCTCCATCCGGGTAGGGTTCACGTTCGTAGCCATGGGTTATTCCCCCTTGCTGCCGTCCGCCGGTTTATAGTACTTATCCAGGTATTCATCCCGGATCCGTTTCAGCTCGCTGCGAGGTAGGATCCCCAACAGTTTCCAGCCCAGATCCAGGGTCTCTTCGATGGACCGGTTGGTCCGGTACCCCTGAGAGACGTATTCCTTTTCAAAGGCATCGGCGAATTGGGCATACAGCTTATCCACCTTGCTGAGGGCCGAATCCCCCAGGATGGTGGCCAGTTCCTTGGCCTGTTTCCCCCGGGAATAGGCGGCGAACAGCTGGTTCATAGTATCCGCATGGTCTTCCCGGGTCTTGCCTTTGCCCACTCCTTTATCCTTCAGACGGGACAGGGAAGGCAGCACGTCGATGGGCGGTGTCAGCCCTTTCCGGTACAGTTCCCGGGACAGGATGATCTGCCCTTCCGTGATATACCCGGTCAGGTCGGGGATGGGATGGGTCTTATCGTCTTCCGGCATGGACAGGATGGGGATCATGGTGATGGATCCCTTCTTGCCCCGGATCCGGCCAGCTCGTTCATACATGGTAGCCAGGTCCGTATACAGATAGCCAGGGTAGCCCCGGCGCCCCGGGACTTCCTTCCGGGCAGCGGACACTTCCCGGAGGGCATCGGCATAGTTGGTGATATCGGTGATGATGACCAGCACGTGCATATCCAGCTCAAAGGCCAGGTATTCCGCCGCGGTAATGGCCATACGAGGGGTTGCGATCCGTTCGACCGCCGGGTCATTGGCCAGGTTGATGAACATCACCGCACGGCTCAAGGCCCCGGTCCGGTTGAAGTCCTGCATGAAGAAGTTGGCTTCTTCAAAGGTGATCCCTACGGCGGCGAACACCACGGCGAACTTTTCATCAGTACCCCGCACCCGGGCCTGCCGGGCGATCTGGGCAGCCAGCTGGGCATGGGGTAGACCAGAGCCGGAGAACACCGGCAGTTTCTGTCCCCGTACCAGGGTGTTCAGGCCATCGATGGCACTGACCCCGGTCTGGATGAATTCGGAAGGATATTCCCGAGCCGCCGGGTTCATGGGTTCCCCGTTGATATCCTTGTATTCTTCCGGGATGATGTCCGGACCTCCATCGATGGGGCTGCCCATGCCGTCGAACACCCGGCCCAGCATGGCGGGAGACACTCCCAGCTGGATCCCGTGGCCCAGGAACCGGGCCTTGGCCGTAGCTGGCTGCAGTCCCTGGGAATCTTCGAACAGCTGGACCAGGGCTTTGTCCCCGTCCACAGTGAGCACCCTGCCCTTCCGGAGTTCCCCGTTGGCCTGGTGGATTTCCACCAGTTCGTCATAGGTCGCGCCTTTTACCTGATCCACCAGCATCAGAGGGCCCACCACTTCACGGATGGTCTTGTAATCCTTACGCATCTTGTTCACCCTCTTCCGTCAGTTCTGCAAAGGCCTGCTCCAGATCCCGGTTCAGCTGGCCGAATTTTTCCTTCCGTTCTTTTTCCGGAATGTACTTGGCCCGGCCGATCTGTTCCCGGATGGGCATGTCGATCAGTTTGTCCAGTTTCACATGTTTGGTCATGGCATCCAGGGCTTTTTCATACCAGGTGATGATCAGTTTCAGCATGTCATACTGTTTTTCCAGAGAAGTATAGGTATCCACTTCGTGGAAGGAGTTCTGGTGCAGGAAGTCTTCCCGGATGGACCGGGCACATTCCATGGTGATCCGGTCCTTGAAGCCCAGGGCATCGATTCCCACCAGACGGACGATTTCGTTCAGGTTGGATTCTTCCTGGAGGATTTCCATGGCCGTCCCTACCAGTTTGGACCAGTCGGGAGCCACTTTGGCATCATAATAAGCCCGCAGCCGGTCGGAATACAGGGAATAGCTCTGGAGCCAGTCGATGGCCGGGAAATGCCGGGCATAGGCCAGAGCCGAAGACAGGCACCAGAACACCTTGACGATCCGCAGAGTGGCCTGGGATACAGGTTCGGAAATATCACCGCCGGGAGGGGATACGGCCCCGATGGCAGAAACGGCACCTACCCGGTCCTCCTGGCCCAGACATTCCACTTCACCAGCCCGTTCATAGTATTCTGCCAGACGGGAAGACAGGTACGCCGGGTAGCCTTCTTCACCAGGCATTTCTTCCAGACGGGAGGACATTTCCCGGAGCGCTTCGGCCCACCGGGAGGTGGAGTCAGCCATGATGGCCACTTTGTAGCCCATATCCCGGTAATATTCGGCAATGGTGATGCCTGTGTAAATGGACGCTTCCCGGGCGGCCACCGGCATGTCGGAGGTATTGGCGATCAGCACCGTCCGCTTCATCAGAGGCAGGCCGGTGCGGGGGTCGTTCAGGGCGGGGAATTCATTCAGCACGTCGGTCATTTCATTCCCACGTTCGCCGCAGCCCACATAGACGATGATATCCGCATCCGCCCACTTGGCCAGCTGGTGCTGGATAACGGTCTTGCCGCTGCCGAAAGGCCCGGGCACAGCCGCCACACCGCCTTTGGCAATGGGGAACAGGGTATCGATGACCCGCTGTCCGGTAACCATGGGTTCTTCCGGAGGCAGCTTGGTCTTGTAGGGACGGGCCACACGGACCGGCCATTGCTGCAGCATGGGATATTCCTGCACATTCCCCTTGCTGTCTTTCAGTTTGTACACCGGGTCCAGGATGGTAGCTTCCCCTTCATAGACCCATTCCACGGTGCCGCTTTTGCCAGGAGGCACCATGATCTTGTGGAGCACGGCCGGAGTCTCCTGGACGGTACCGATCACGTCACCGCCGGAGACCTGGTCTCCCGGTTTGGCCACAGGTACGAACTGCCATTTCTTTTCCCGATTCAGTTTGGGGACTTCGATGCCCCGGCTGATCCGGTCTCCCGCCAGTTCATAGATTTTTTCCAGAGGACGCTGGATGCCGTCGAAGATGCTTTCGATCAGTCCGGGAGCCAGTTCCACGCTCATGGGAGAACCAGTGGATTCCACGGGTTCCCCCGGCCCCAGGCCGGCCGTTTCTTCGTAGACCTGGATAGAAGCCTTATCATCACGAAGCTCGATGACTTCACCGATCAGGCGCTTGTCACTGACGCGGACCATATCATGGAGCTGCACGTCTTTCATGCCTTCGGCGACAATCAGCGGGCCGGATACTTTCACGATCTTTCCACTCACGATTGTTCCCTACCCTTCCTTGAATAGAATATCGGCGCCTACTGCTTTTTCCACATTTTCCCGGACACGCTTCATGCCCAGTCCCAGGGATCTGTTCCCGGCAGGGATGGGGATGATAGCGGGAAAGGTAGCGGTAGCATATTCTGCGATCACCGCCTGGGCCTTCTGGGCAGCGGTTTCCGTAATATAGATCACGGCATAGCCTCCATCGGCCAGACGGTGGATCCTGCGCTCAATCTGTTCCTGTTCTTCCTCGTAGAACACGTCGAATCCTACGGCTTTGAAGATCATCACGGAGCTGGGATCACCGATCACTGCAATTTTCTTTTTATCCATCTTGCTGCCTCCCATGCTTCCTGTGATCAGGCATAGACACTGGGCAGCTGGGGTTCAAAGCCGCCCTGGATGGCTCCGAAGATCATCCGCAGGGCTTCCGCCTCGGTTTCCCGGGCTTCCAGATACCCGACGATGGGCCCCAGGGAATGGGTATCCCATCTGGCCCGGCGGAGGATCAGGCTCAGGCCCTCTTCCATCCGGCGGGCAATGACCCCCAGCTCATTGGTCTGTGCAAATTCATTGATGGCCTGGACCAGATCCGCTCCATGGCTTCCCTGGTTCAGACGGGCCCCCAGCTGTTCCGGAGGCACATCCATACTTTCTTCGAACACCGTCCGGGGAATCTCCCCGCAGTCCACCAGGACCAGCCGCAGCTGGGACAGTTCCCAATGGAGATTCTGGGCCCGGACCAGGCTGATGGTATTCAGGTAATCCGCCCACAGGGAAAAATACTTCCGGATGAAGCCGTCTTCTTTTTTCTGTTCCAGCACCGCCTTGGCCTGACGGAACATAGCTCCGTCCAGCAGAGCGCTGAGCCGGAAAGGATCCGCTTCCCGGGCCAGGTCCCCTTCGATTTCGTTCAGGGTCTGGCAGTAGATGGGCGGCAGATCTTCATAATATTTGGTCTGGACCATATCCTTCAGGAGGTTCAGGTCGAAATTGCCTCCCTCCCGGAGGATGGCGTCCGCCTGGGTCCCCAGCAGCCGAGCCTTCAGCAGGCACTTCAGGTTGTGGGTATCCACCGGCAGCAGGAATAAACCAGTAAGTTCCGGATCCGGCGTCAGTTCCTGGATCCGTTTCCGGGTCAGCTGCATCTGGGCCCGGATGATCAGGTCGATCTCGCCCTGGGCCAATTCCTGTTCCGTGGCCACATTTTCCCCGTACCCGGTTTCCAGCAGCAGCTTCATAGCCGCCTTTGTGCTGTCGGCCTCCGCGATCCGCCGCAGCTGGGCTGCAGTGAGCAGATGGGTGGACAGGACGCTGATCCGGCCCAGAGCATATTCATAACTGGGCTGGGCCATCTTACTTCACCTCCGCGCCAAACAGGAGCTCTGCCACGCGGTATTCCTCCCCGGTCCGTACGTCTTCCAGCAGGGTAGCGAAGGAGCCATCATAATCACAGGTTTCCCCTTCGATCAGCACCCCATCAGCGAAATCCGCTGCTTTGTCCGACAAGGCCAGCGCCCCTTCCCGGCCCTGGGCCTTCAGCTCTCCATTGAGCCGGGCCAGGAATCCATTTTCATACCGAGGACGGTCCTTGGCCGGTACCACCAGCGTTTCACGGCCGGTAAGATCCGATCCCAGGACGATCCGCCCGATCAGTTTCTCCCACTGTTCCTGGGGCAGGGCTTCCAGCTGTCCGGCAGCCCGGTCAAAGGCTTCCTGGAGCACCTTCCGCTTGCTGGCCAGGTTTTCTTTCCGGCTCTGCAGTTCCGCGATCAGCTGCAGTCGGCCGGCCGCTTCTTTGGCATCCACCTGGGATTTGGCCTGGATTCCCCGGACCTCTTCCTGGGCATTGGCCAGGATCTGTTCCTTTTCCTTCCGGGCTTTTTCCTGAGCCGCTGCTCCGATGGCTGCCGCGTCCTGCTTTGCTTCTTCTTCTATTTTCTGAATGATTTTGTCACCAGACACGACGGGTCACCCTTTCTTATAATTTGATCCCGTTCACCATGATGAAGGAAATCAGCAGGCTCAGTACAGCGTAGGTTTCTACCATAGCCGTCAGGATGATGCCTTTACCGGTTTCTTCCGGCCGTTTGGCAGTCAGATAGATACCGGAAGCAGCCACTTTCCCTTGATAGATGGCGGACAGCAGGCCGCCGATACCCATGGGCAGTGCGGCAAACAGATAGGCCAGGCCCTGGAAGGTAGTCAAATCTTTTACATTCCCGTCGATGACCCCCAGGTTCAGGATGATGATGAAGGCGATCAGCAGCCCATAAATGCCCTGGGTACCAGGCAGGGCCTGGAGCACCAGCACGTTACCGAACTTATCCGGGTCTTCGCTGACCACACCGGAAGCCGCCTGCCCGGCGATCCCGACGCCGATGGCACTGCCAACCCCTGCCAGAGCGGCAGCCGTTGCTGCCCCGCCAAATGCCAGCGCTGTTCCTAAAGTAATCATAATGAAATCCTCCCTTATTTCGTAATGTCGGTATACTTGGTCCGGAGCGCCAAAGGCAGGAATGCCCGGCCGCCGGCTTCATAAAACTTGCCGAAGAATTCGATGTACTGCAGACGGCTGCTGTGCACGAAGGCACCCAGCACGTTGATGATGATGTTGAAGTAATGGCCTGCCAAAAGCACTAGAATGGCTGCCACGATGCCCACAGGGCCTGCGCTCCAGAGCATCTGGGCCACCGTGTTGATGACCATGGCGATGACCCCGGTAGCCAGTCCCAGGGCAAAGATCCGGGAATAGCTCAAGAGATCGCTCAGATATCCACTGATATTGTACAGGGTCAGGAGACCGCCCAGGAGACGGTTCACGATGCCCTTCTTTTCCCGTCCGCCGAAGAGAATGATGATCCCAGCACCCAGCCAGGCCAGGTACTTGCCCACAGGCCCCGGCACCAGCGCCATCAGGAAGAATCCCAAGAACATGATGAGCCAGCTGATCTGGTCACAGACCGCTCCCATCACATCCCCATCCCGGAGCAGCATCCAGATTTTCACCAGCATGCCGGCCACCAGATGGATGGCTCCCAGGCCGAAGCACAGGGCCAGCATCTTCAGAGGTTCCTTCATGGGGACGAACAGCAGAGGCTGCCATTCCAGGCCGAACCAGCCGCCGAACATGGCACCCCAGATAACGGTAGAGATGCTGCCAAAGAAGATCACCATGGCCAGCTGCCGGGCAAACCCAGTGGGCCGGAATTTCTTCAGGGCAAAATACAGCATCACCGTAAGCACCAGGCCGTAGCCCGCATCGGACAACATCATGCCGAAAAAGATGAAATGGAACGGAGCCATGACCAGATCCGGATCGATGGAACCCGCTTTGGGCAGGGAATACAGTTCCACGACGCTTTCGTAAGGTTCCACCAGCTTGCCGTTTTCCAGCACCGTAGGAGGGATTTCCCCGTCTGCCGGATCCGCAAAGGTCAGCTGATAAGCATCGGTAACGCTCTGGATCACTTTTTCCACCCGCTGGGCCCGGTCCTTCCGCACCCAGCCCTGTACCTTGAAGGCACTGACGGTTTCCACCCCGCCGTTCTGGAGACGGTCATGGGCAGCACTCAGCTGGTCGTAGTACAGCTCCACCTGCTGTTTCTGAGGGAGACTTTCTCGGGTTTCCTGTTTCAGCCGGTTGATCCGATCTTCTTTTTCTTCCGCTTCCTGGAGCAGTTCCTTCCGGACATCCGCCGCCAGGCCGCTGCGCTTGGGCAGCACCGCCTCGCTGAAATCATGTTCCTTCAGCAGGTGCTTCACCTCATTTTCAGCGGCTTCATAAGCCAGTACCACCATGGCCTGCCCGTCCTGGGTCAGTCCGTACAAGCTCACATCCGCCAGGAGGCCGCCGATGGCCTTCTGGAATTCCGGCAGTTCCTTGTCCGGCAGGAACCCCACATGGCAGCGGGTGGTTTCCGTAAAGCTCAGCTGTTCCAGGGGAATATCCAGCTTCAGCCAGGGATCTAGGCTTTCTGCCTGGGTCCGGAGGGCCGCCGCTTCACTTTCCAGGGAAGCGATCTTACTGGCAGTGGTATCCAGTTTCTCCGTTAGTTTCCGGCCTTCCTGGCTTTCTTTCAGGAAATTCCCATAGGAAATGGTTTCCTTCTGGGGGAACAGGGGATTCTTGGCTCCATTCTGGACCAGGAACTGGAGTACCTGGCCGGTTTTATCCAGCTGGGCACTGACTTTTTCTGATCCGGGAAGGGCCTTGCTTCCCGCTTCCGGTTCCAGCATCACGCTCCCGTCCTTCTGGAGGGCCAGGAGCAGGGCATCGCGATCGGCTTTCAGGGCGTAGAGGGTCAGTTTTTGCATAGGGACTAACATTCGATCACGACCTTCTTCATAATATACTGGACCGCCGCATCCAGATTCTTCCGGGCTTCCGCCGCCTGGGCCTCATCCCGTTTCCGGTTTTCCGCCACCAGGGCATCGGCTTCCTGTTTGGCCTGGGCTTCCGCCTGGGCAATGGCCGCCGCAGCCTGTTTCCGGGCTTCCGCGATCAGGGCTTCTGCTTCTTTGTGGGCTTCCGTCTGGGCATCCCGGACGGTATTCCGGGCTTCCAGGGTGGCCTGTTTCTTCAGGTCATCCGCCTTCTGTTCCGCATTTTTGATGTCTTCCAGCATGGACATGGTATCACCACCTTTGCAGAGGGAAGACCGCCGCCTTCCCGTATTGGATCGAAAAAAATAGAATGCAGGAAACAATATAGTATTTCAACAAAAATCCGAAAATCCCTGCTGATACACTATACAACCATTATACTATACTGTATCTGTTTTTGTAACAAAAAGTTTTCCTATTTCATTTTTTCTCTCCATCCTTTGTTCTATTATTTGATAAATCTGTAGCATATGATACAATAGATTCACATGAATCGCTTTTTTGGCTCTGTGAAAGGAAGTCGTCCCATGGATTTTCGCGAACTTCAGTATATCGTCACCGTAGCTGACTGCCGCAGCATCACCCAGGCAGCCCGACAGCTTTATATTTCCCAGCCTTCCCTCAGCTACGCCCTGGGGCAGATTGAAAAAGAAATGGGGGTCCGTCTTTTCGACCGCTCCCGGCAGCCCCTGGAGCTCACCGATGCGGGACGGCTCTATGTGAAGACGGCCCGGGACATCCTCCAGGCACGGCTGGACCTGAAAAACCGGCTGGCCGATCTGAAAGATGGCCAGGGGGCCCAGGTACGGCTGGGCATCCCGCCGGAACGGGCCGGGTACATGCTGCCTCCGGTGATCAACCAGTTCCGGCAGCGGTTCCCCGCCTCGGAATTTGCCATCCGGGAAGCCAACACGGAAGAGCTGTTGGATCTGCTCCAGAACAACCGGGTGGCCTTCCTGATCTGTCCCAGGGATCCCCGGAAAATTCCGGCCCAGATGACAGCCGAACTGATTTACCACGAATCCATCCAGCTCCTGGCCGGACCGGACGCCTTTTCGGAAGAGATGTTCCTGGACCGGGCGAAAAAGCGGGTGGATTTCCGGAAGCTGGCCCGGCTCCCCTTCATCGGCATCAAGAAGCGCCATTCCATCCGGGACAAGGTGGAAGCCATCTTCCGCCAGTATGATGCAGTTCCCCAGATGTTGCTGGAAGTGGAAAGCAGTTCCACTGCAGCCCAGCTGGCCGCCTGCGGCCTGGGCTGGACCCTGGTGCCCCGCCGGGCCCGGAAGATCCTGGGGCCGGAGGCGGAAGCCTGCAGCTACACGTTTTCCCCCACTCCCGTCCAGTGGGAAATCAACGCCATTACCAAAAAAGACGCCTATCTGAACAAGGCGGAGCGGTACTTCCTGGATTTGATGAAAGAAACCTTCCACCGCCGGGAAGAAGCCGGCATGGAATAAACACGGAAAAGCCCTTCGGGATCAAAAAATCCCGAAGGGCTTTTCCGTGTTGGTCATTGACACTTGTTAAAGGAAAACAGGGCAGCCGAGAGGGGGGCCGCCTCTGTCAGTACACCTGGTTCATTTTTTTGACCGATTGTAGTTGATCAGGCAGCCGGCCTTGATGATGGCCCGTTCTTCTTCCGTCAGGGGTTTGATGTACAGGGTCAGGGGCACATTGCCGCTTTCCTTCACCACCCAGGCCTGGATGTTGTCCAGATCCCCGTCCAGGGCTTTCCGGATCTCCGGCACGTAGATGTAATCCCCCACTGCGAAATCCGCCGGTTCCCCTTTCAGGTGGAAGGGCAGCATCCCCCAGTTGATCACATTGCTCCGGTACCGCTTGGTGGCGTAGTCCTGGGTGATGTTGGCCAGGCCTCCGATCACCCGCTGACAGCTGGCAGCCTGTTCCCGGGCCGATCCGTCACCGGGCTTGTTGGCATAGACCATGGACCCGATTTCCGTATTGGCCAGGGTGGCCCCGCCGGGCAGTTCCTGCACCCGTTCCAGTACAGCCTGGACTTCCGGCACTTCCTTCCCGGCTTCCCGGGCTTTTTCCAGTTCCTTCACCGCCTTGGTCCGGCCCACATATTCCGGATCCCGCCGGCTCAGGGTGAATTCCGCCAGGCCAAGAGGGTTGGACCGGTAGGAAGAAGTTTCCCCGGAGGGGATCAGTTCGTCGGTGGTAGTCACCGGATCCAGGATCTTGGAGCACACCTTCAGAAGGATATTGTCTCCCAGTGCCGGCATTTCCGGCCAGTCCTTGATGTTGGGCCCGTAGAACAGGGGTTTTTCCGGTTCCGCTTTCCCGAAGCCGTTGTACACCCGGGCTTTGTAGGCACTGTCGTCGAAATGGTAAACCGGCACGTTCCCGAACACATCGGCAAATTCTTCCGCAGAAGTCAGGATCCCGTTGTTGGCGGCGGTGGCGGCGATGCTCCGGGCATCCATCAAAGCCACGGCGGACATCTGGCCCTGGCCCGGTTTGGATCCTTCCCGGTTGGGGAAGTTCCGGGTAGTGTGCCGGATGGACAGGCCGTCGTTGTTGGGGGTATCCCCGGCCCCGAAGCAGGGTCCGCAGAAGGCGGTCTTCACCACGGCACCGGCGGCCATCAGGTCCGTCAGCATGCCTTTTTTCGCCAGATCCATGTACACCGGCATGGAGGAGGGATAGACGCTCAGGGCGAATTCCCCGCTGCCGATGGCCTTTCCCCGGAGCAGGTTGGCGGCTTCCACCACGTTCACATAGTTGCCCCCGGCACAGCCGGCGATGACTCCCTGCTGGACCTGGAGCTTCCCGTCGTGGACTTTGTCCAGCAGGCTGTAGGAAGCACGGCCTTGGGCCACTTCCGCCGCTTTCTTTTCCGTTTCCCGGAGGATGTCTTCCAGGTTGGCGTTCAGCTCGTCGATTTCGTACGCATTGGAGGGATGGAAGGGCAGGGCAATCATGGGCTTCACCGCGGACAGATCCACCTGGATGCACCCGTCATAATAGGCCACATCGGCCGGGTTCAGTTCCTGGTATTCCCCTTCCCGGTGATGTTCCTTCAGGAAGTCCCGGGTATCCTCATCAGTCCGCCAGATGGAGGACAGGCAGGTGGTTTCCGTGGTCATCACATCCACCGCATTCCGATAGTCGGTGGTCATGGAAGAGACTCCGGGGCCCACAAATTCCATGACTTTGTTCTTCACATAGCCGTCTTTATATACGGCCCGGCAGATGGCCAGGGCAATGTCGTGAGGTCCCACCCAGGGTTTGGGGCTGCCGGTGAGGTAAACGGCCACCACGCCGGGGTACGGATTATCCCAGGTATCCCCCAGGATCTGCTTGTCCAGTTCTCCGCCCCCTTCGCCGATGGCCATGGTGCCCAGGGCCCCGTACCGGGTGTGGGAGTCGGATCCCAGGATCATTTTGCCGCAGCCGGCATGCATTTCCCGCATGTACTGGTGGATGACCGCCATATGGGGCGGTACGAAGATGCCTCCGTATTTCTGGGCGGCGCTGAGGCCGAACATGTGATCATCCTCGTTGATGGTCCCCCCTACGGCACACAGGGAGTTATGGCAGCAGGTAAGGATGTAGGGCACCGGGAAGGTATCCATGCCGGAAGCCTTGGCGGTCTGGATGATCCCCACATAGGTGATGTCGTGGCTGGTCAGGGCGTCGAACCGGATTTTCAGATGACCCATGTCTCCGCTCTGGTTGTGTTTCCTCAGGATTCCATAGGCAATGGTGCCCTTTCTGGCTTCTTCCTTCTGGATTTTCCGGCCCAGGGCAGCTTCTGCCCGGCCCTGTTCTTCTTCCGGAATGATCTGGTTTCCATGGACCAGATAGGCCCCGTTTTTGCATAATTGAATCATGATAGTTCCCTCTCTCCAATGCCTGTCTGTTATTCCCGAAGGAAAGCAGCTCAGCCGCCTCCCCGCTCTTCACTTTTTACTCTTCACTCTGCCCTTTTCAGGGTATCCAGCAGATAATCGGTGAATTCTGCGGCGGTGGCCCCGTCCTTGTCGGTGGTGATCACCACTTTCCGTTCTGTCCGGGTGCAGATGTCCAGCGCCTTCACCAGTTTTTCCTTCTTGTCCGCATACCCGATGTGGCTGATCATTTCTCCCATGGCCCGGATCAGGCTGCAGGGATCCGCATACTGGGCCCGGTTGTGCTGGACCAGGAAGTTCCCCACCCCATGGATGGCTTCGAACAGGGCGTGCTGGTCGCCGATGTTGGAGCTGCTGGCAGTCCCCAGGCCTCCCTGGTATTCTGCAGCCACGTCGGTCACAATGTCCCCGTACAGGTTGGGCAGCAGGAACACCTGCATCCCCTTGGTGAATTCCTGGTCCGTGATCTTGGCGGCCATGGCATCCACCAGTTCTTCCCGGACGGTGATCCCGGGGTATTCCTTTTCCAGGGCATGGGCCGTCTTCAGGAAGTTCCCATCCACCAGCTTCACGATGTTGGCTTTGGTAACCACGGTCACATTGGTCTTGCCGTTGTTTTTGGCAAATTCGAAGGCGGCCCGGCAGATCCGTTCCGCACCGGGGCGGGTCAGCACCTTGAAGTCCACAGCCAGGTCATCGTTCACCTGGATGCCCTTGTTCCCCCAGATGTATTCCCCTTCGATGTTTTCCCGGAAGAAGGTCCAGTCGATGCCTTTTTCCGGGATCCGTACCGGCCGGACTGCCGCATACAGCTGCAGGGCCCGGCGCAGCAGGCTGTTGGCGCTGACCATGTTGGGCCAGGGGTCTCCCGCCCGGGGGGTCACAAAGGGCCCTTTCACCAGCACATCACAGGCTTTACAGGCTTCCAGCACTTCCGCCGGCAGGCTTTCGTTCTTTTTGGCCCGTTCTTCGATGGTCATGCCGGGAATAGTCCGGAATTCCACTTTTCCAGAAGCCATTTCCTCTTTCAGCAGATACTGGGCCACCCGCAGGGCCTGTTCCATGATATAGGGGCCGATGCCGTCCCCGGGCAGGATCCCCACAGTGATGTGGTCCAGCTTTTTGAAATCCTTCCGGCCGGGAGCCTGTTTCATGGCGTCGATCCGTTTGAAATCTTCCCGGATCAAAGCCCCGAACTGTTCCATGGCCTTCTTGACGACATTTTCCCGTACCTGTTCCTGATATTGCTTTTCATCCATATGCTCCATGATCGGAACCCCTCTCTTTTTCCTTACAGCGGCCCATGCAGGCGTTGGTTTCTCTCGATGCCTTGATTCTATCCGATTCTTCAGTCAATTTCCAATACTTCTGCTCCCATAGGAGATATTCGATGGTTTCTATGGGTTTTCTTGGAGATATAAAGAAGGGGCTGTTGCACATGCGCAACAGCCCCTTGTCGGGAGTCTGGAGTCTGGAGTCTGAAGTCGGAAGCCTCAGGACAGGATCTAAACTGTACCCCTTGTCAAGGACAGTTTTAAAAGTCATCGCCCCTGTTTTTGGACAGCTCGGCAATTCAAGCTCCTTCTTAA
>Ga0129307_1000359_pt1 | contig 73218 bp, 67 predicted proteins | sample P1105metagenome_FD_94437 | JGI IMG/M metagenome (GOLD analysis project Ga0129307, IMG submission 94437) | Capybara group fecal microbial communities from Wisconsin, USA - P1105 metagenome | ecosystem: Host-associated > Mammals > Digestive system > Large intestine > Fecal | place: USA: Wisconsin...
CAATGTGGAGATCGGAGGCGGGCGCATCAGCGGCGTCGAGACCGCGGCGGGTACGCATCAGGACGTCCAGTTCTGTATGTACGACGCCTCGCAGTACGCAGCGCCGCAGAGTGAGCACACGAAGGTCGTCACGGCGGACGGCGCTACATGGTACAAGCAGTATGCGCAGGACGCCGTTGACCGCAAGCCGTACATGGCGCCGGACGGCGGCGTTGCCTACAACGAGACCATCGTAAAGCGTATGCCCCGCCCGCCGCAGCGCAAGAGCAGGATGTGAGGGGCGCACTATGAAGAACGAAGAACGGGACGTCTACATCATCCCACCAAACTTTATCGAGGGCGGCACCCTTATGGGCGGCATGGTCAAGACCCGCAACGCCATCGAAGCGGGAATCCTCGGCGCGGCAGTCGGCTGGCCGGTGCTGCACCTCAGCTTTTCGCTGACGACGCGCATCATCATCCTGTGCCTGACCGCGCTGCCGCTGGTGCTGATCGCCATGATCGGGATCTCCGGCGAAAGCCTGTCCCAGTTCATTTTGGTGTTTCTGAGCTGGCTGCGTAACCGAAGAAAGCTCCTGAGCGACGGCACGACGGACGGCAAGCGTCCCAAGGCCATGATGCCGAGCTGGGCGAAAGGCACGCGCGCAAAAGCCCCGGACGATACGCCCAAAAGCAGAAACCGCTTTGAGGTGGATATCAAAAATCGGCAGGTCGAGCAGCACAAGACCTTTCTGAAACAGGAAGAGGCCGTCAAGCCGCTCAACGCGCTTGCGGACTATGTTCCCGTGGAGCGTATCACGAATGGCGTCGTCTACACGCGGGATCACCGCTATGTCAAAATCGTCGAGGTGATCCCCGTCAACTTCCTGCTACGAAGCGCGTCGGAGCAGCGCAGCATCATCTACTCCTTCATCAGCTATCTGAAGATCGCGCCGGTCAAGGTACAGTTCAAGGTGCTGACCAAGCGCGCCGACATCGACCGCCATGTGGAAACGGTGCGCAGGGAGCTGGAGCATGAGACCGACCCGCACTGCCGGATGCTGCAGGAGGACTATCTGCGTCTCATCTACCAGCTCGGCTCGCGTGAGGCAATCACGCGGCGGTTCTTCCTGATCTTTGAGTATGAGCCGCTCCCCGGCACACGCAGAGGGAATGAGGAGACAGAAGCCATCGCGTCGCTGCAAACGGCGGTGAACACGGCGGCAAACTATCTGCGGCAATGCGGCAACAGCATTGTCCGGCACGAGGATGAGGATGAAGCCGTTGCCGAAATCCTCTATCATGTCCTCTGCCGCAAGGAGAGCGACACGAAACCCTTCCATGAGAAGGTCAAGGACGTGCTCGGCGCATACATCGCGGCGGGGCGTCCGCTGGAGAATGTACCGACGAACGAGTTTTACGCGCCGTCCTCTCTGGACTTCACCCGCGGGCGCTACATCTGCGTTGACGGAACATACTACGCCTATCTGCTCGTTCCGTCAGACGGGTACAAGGCGCAGGTGACGGCGGGCTGGCTCTCGCTTCTGGTGAACGCGGGCGACGGCATCGACCTCGACGTGTTTCTGGAGCGGCAGCCCAAAGACAGCATGATCCGAAAGCTCGGGCAGCAGCTCCGCATCAACCGCAGCAAGATCCGAGAGACCAGCGACACGAATACGGACTTTGACGACTTGGAGGGCGCGATCCGCAGCGGGTACTTCCTCAAGGACGGCCTCGGCAACAACGAGGACTTCTACTATCTGAATCTCCTTATCACCGTGACTGCCGACAATGTGGACGACCTCGAATGGAAGTGCGCTGAGATGAAAAAGCTCCTGCTCTCGCAGGATATGAACGTGCAAGCCTGCTCCTTTTGCGAGGAACAGGCGTTTTTGTCGGCGCTCCCGCTCGTTTCCTTGGAGCATCGTCTCTTTGAGCGGTCAAAGCGGAACGTGCTGACGCTGGGCGCGGCAAGCTGCTATCCATTCACGTCCTATGAGATGTGCGACGACAACGGCATCCTACTCGGCGTGAACAAGCATAACAACAGCCTCATCATCGTGGATATCTTCGATTCCCGCGTCTACAAGAACGCGAACATCGCCATTCTCGGCACGAGCGGCGCGGGCAAGAGCTTTACGATGCAGCTCATGGCGACGCGGATGCGGCGCAAGGGCATACAGGTGTTCATCGTCGCGCCGCTCAAAGGACACGAGTTCCACCGCGCCTGCTCCAACATCGGCGGCGAGTTCATCCAGATCTCCCCGGCATCCCAAAACTGCATCAATGTTATGGAGATTCGCAAGGTGGACAAGACCGCCGACGAGCTGCTGGACGGGCCGGGCATTGAGAAATCCATGCTCGCCGCAAAGATCCAGCGGCTCCACATCTTTTTCAGCCTGCTCATTCCCGATATGACGCACGAAGAGCGGCAGCTTCTCGATGAGGCGCTGATCCGCACCTACGCGAACTTCAGCATCACCCACGAGAACGAGTCGCTGATAAGCCCGATCGACCCGGACAGATACCGCATCATGCCGGTACTGGGCGACCTCTACGACGTTCTGATAGAATCGCCGGACACCAAGCGCCTCGCCAACATCATCAACCGCCTTGTGCACGGCTCGGCGCGCACCTTCAACCAGCAGACCAATGTGAGCCTGGACAACAAGTACACGGTGCTCGACATTTCCGAGCTGTCCGGCGACCTGCTGACGGTCGGTATGTTCGTGGCGCTCGATTTTGTTTGGGACAAGGCCAAGGAGAACCGCACCGAGGAAAAGGCAATCTTCATCGACGAGTGCTGGCAGCTCATCGGGGCGAACAGCAACCGGCTCGCCGCGGAGTTTGTTTTGGAGATTTTCAAGATTATCCGCGGCTACGGCGGCAGCGCCATCTGCGCGACGCAGGACATCAACGATTTTTTCTCGCTTGAGGACGGCAAATACGGCAAAGGCATCATCAACAACGCCAAGACCAAGATCCTGCTCAATCTGGAGGAAGAAGAAGCGCGGCGTGTCCAATCCATCCTGCATCTCTCCGAGGCAGAGGTCATGGAGATCACGCACTTCGAGCGCGGCAACGGTCTGATCTCCACCAACAACAATAACGTGACGGTCGAGGTCAAGTGCAGCCAGCTTGAAAAAGAGCTCATCACCACCGACCGCCGCGAGCTGCAGGAGCTGCTGAACCGAGCCGCCGTGTTCGGGCAATAAAGCGGAGGCAATACAGCTCGAATACGGACGCAATACGCATCGCACGTCAAAACGCATGGTGTGCGGAAGCACTGCGTATTGCTCTCTTTTCCCTGCAACGACTCATTCAATTACGGAAATAGTACGCAGACAATAAACACGCATTCAGAAAACAATACGCATAGGAGGTCGGCGGTTTTGAAAACACGAGATCAAATCTATGACCGGGACGCGCGGAGCATCCTCCGCGACCTGAGTATGTATCGGAGTCTGTCGAAAGACCAGATCAGGAAGCTGCATCCGGGAAAAGACGGAATCCTGGATAATCTGTTGACCTATCTTGTCTATCACGGACGCATTTGGCAGGATGGGGATATGTACTACGCGAGCATAGAAGACCGGGATCGTCAGGAGCGCAGTATGTTTGCCTCACTTCAGGTCATGCTCGATTTCGCCGAGAACGCAGATTACCATTCTGTCAGCGACTTTCCCACGCAGATCATCTTTTTCGCCAATGATACGGTGTATGAGATCGTCTATGTGGAACCCGGACGCGAGACTCTCATTTCGCATCTTCTGACGGATGCGCAGGAACAGGACGCAAATTACATTGTGATCGTCGAAAACCTTGACCAGATTGACCAAATCAAGGCGAAAAACATCCGGGCCTTCTGCACCGTCTCGAAGGACGGCGAGGTGCAGTATTACCAGAGAGAATAAAGGAGATGATAGCTTGGACAGAATCGTTCTGTCTCAAAGAATTATGAGCATCGCAAAAGAACTGAAAACGGTGCAAAATACGCTCAACGCCATGAATATGACGGATATCCAGCGGTACCCGGAGAATTACGAGACGCTTTCCGTGGATGCTGCGCTGCAATGTGAGCAAATTGCCTGCCGGCTGCGACATTTGGTATATGCCATCGCGCAAAAACCGAAAGCGGAATACCTGGAAAGCGCGGCAAAGGCACAGGGGATCAACATCACGCTCCAAGACGGCATCTTAGAACTGGACTTGCCGGGTCTTGTCCCCAAGAGAAACAAGTGGAAAAGCGCGGAATTCCTGCTGGAACCGCTCACTGCGGCAATCAGCAGGTACGCGCAGGAACAAGTGCTTCCGCAGTACAGGAGCTGCACCGTTTGCTTCACCCATGTTTACGACAGCCGGACCGCGGACTGGGCGATTCGGGACGCGGACAACATGGAGTTAAAGCGGTATTTGGACGTTGTTGCCTCATTCTTCCTCGCGGATGACAACGGGCTTTTGTGTGACTCCTATATCACGTCAGAGTTAGGCAAGAGAAGCCATACGTTGATCACGTTGATGGAGCGGCGCAGGTTCCCGGGCTGGGTAAACGAACGCCTCAGCGGAGCGGAATTCTACCGTGGGTAACGGTGAAATGGGACAAGTCAGAGGTATCCCATTTTTCCGATTTTTGCCGCAATTTTTTGGGATACTGATGGAGACTCTGAAACCCGCATGAAAAGCGGGCTTTGGAGGCGTCCGTCAGCAGGAAAAACAACGTAGGTATAGGACCTAACGTCGTAAAATCGCATGGAGGTGGTCAAAATCAGCAACGTGATTCAGGAGCACGACGACTCGCCGTCCATCAGGCTGCTGACGCTGATCGCAATGGTTGGCGAGTTGCCGGACAGTCAGGCGCATCGAGTGGTGTTTTCGCCAACCTATCTTCGGAAAATCATCACAAAGCTCAAGGGTGATAACCTGATCCGCACCTATTACAAGAACAATCTTCGCGGCTATCGGCTTACGGCTTGCGGAAAGAAAGTGCTGGCGCAAGAAAGGCCGGAAAGAGCTGCTGCTTTGTTTTCGGGCAAGCCCTCCGTCAATCGTCCCAAGTACAGTGTGCCGGATCGGCTACGGCTCCACCGTATGGCAGAGGTAACGCTCACCATGCTCAATGCGGACATTGCGGCCTATCCCTGGGAAAAGCCGGCGCTCTTTGACGGCGAGTACATTTCCGATGGGGTCACCTTTACCGCTCCGCAATACTACACCTCGTTTGAGCTCAAGGAGATCGGCGAGGAAGAAAGCAAGATCCGCGGCTCCCGCGCAACCGGCGTTCTGCTGACGCCCGATACCGACTACATCGTTTACAACACGGGCGGTGCGGAGATGGAGTGGAAATACCAAGCCGAGGTGCGGCTCAAGACGCTGGCCAAGCGCGAACTGGGAAAGGCGCGTATGGCAAGGGGGCTGGTCGCGAATGACCCGGACGCGATTATCTTCGCAAGAGATATGTCGCAGTTGCCGGTGCTGATGGACGCCATGCGGCAAAGAAAACATGACTACTTTGTCTTGGACGGCAACTTCAAGCGCTTTTTCTATCTCATCAACGATCAGTACGGCGAATTGTTGGTGCAGTTCCTGTGTGACCGCCAGCTGAGGAAAAGCCTCGATGATATTCTGGTTGCCGACCTGCGACCGGGAAATCCAAATGGTCCGATAGAGAACGACGGGTACAGCGATGACGGTTCTCCCGTCCTCGTATCCTATCTCTGCGATATGCCGCGGATCAAGCGCTTCGACAATGCGCTGACGATGCGCGAGAAGACCGGCACGCTGCTGTGCTTCGATTTTCAAGAGCCGGCACTGCGCCAAATATGCAGCCAAAATGTGAAGATCCAGACAATCAGCTTTGAGGCTGTGAAGGGAGGGATCACCGATCAATAAGGGAAAACTGATCACCACGCTGATCGCGGCGCCCGTCGTGCTCTCGGCGATGCTCTACGGAGGCGGACTGATCGGACAATTCATCTATAACTACCGGACATGGCAGGATTCAGGAGGGATCCTCGGCGTAACGTCGCCGGAACTTCCTGACCCTGCCTTTTTTTCATGCCTGCGCGCGGTGTTCCGATTCCCGTCTGGCCTCATCGGGCTGGGTGCCGTCACTGCTGCTCTGGCGATCCTGATCCTCATGGTCATGCGGATGGGCTACAGCGACAGCGGCGGCTACGACAAGGCGCGCAATCTGGAGTATTCCAGCAAAGGCACCTACGGCACAGCGGGCTTCATGACAAAGCGTGAGATGCGGGGCGTGGTCGATTCAGTATCCGATATCCGAAAGCACCACGGCGTTATCCTCGGTGAACTGAACGGAAAGGTGCTGTGCCTGCCCGAAAAGACGCGCTTCAACGGAAATCTCGCGGTCTATGGAGCCAGCGGCTCCAAGAAGACGCGCTCCTTCTGCATGAACATGATCATCCAGTGCGCGTGCCGCTCGCCGAAGACCTCGCTTATCATCTGCGACCCGAAATCGGAGCTGTATGAGAAATCCAGCGAGTATCTGCGGGACAAGGGCTACATCGTCCGCAAGTTCGACCTCGTGACGCCGTCGGCATCGGATTCGTGGAACTGTCTTGCCGAGATCGTCGGACAGGATCTGATGGCGCAGTTGTTCTGCGACGTCATCATCAAGAACACCGGAAGCGGGAAGGGAGACCACTTCTGGGACAACGCGGAGATGAATCTGCTCAAGGCACTGGTGCTCTATGTGGAGCGCAGCTACCCGGAGAACGAGCGGAACATCGGCGAAGCCTACAGGCTGCTGTCCATGAGCTCGGAGAAAGAACTGAACGCCATCTTTGACGCCCTCCCCATCGAGCATCCAGCGCGGGCACCGTACAACATCTTCAAACAATCCAGCGAAAGCGTCCGCGGCGGTGTCATCATCGGACTCGGTTCCCGGCTGCAGGTCTTTCAGAACAAGGACATCTGCGAGATCACCAGCCACAACGAGATCGATCTGGAACTGCCGGGCAAGCAGCCATGCGCCTACTTCTGCATCACAAGCGATCAGGACAGCACCTTTGACTTCCTATCGTCGCTGTTCCTGTCATTCGTTTTCATCAAGCTGGTGCGGTATGCGGATCAGAAGTGTCCGGGCGGCGCGCTGCCTATCCCGGTCCATGTGCTGGGCGAGGAGCTCTGCGCCTGCGGTGTGATCCCCGACCTCTCCAGAAAGATCAGCGTGATCCGCTCGCGGAACATCAGCATGAGCTGTGTGTTTCAGAACCTTGCGGGGCTGCAAAACCGATACCCGCTCAATCAGTGGCAGGAGATCCTCGGCAACTGCGACATCACGCTGTTTCTCGGCTGCACCGACGCGCTGACGGCTCAGTTCATCAGCGACCGCACCGGTGAGGCCAGCATCCATGTGACCAGCAAGGCGCGGCAGCTCAATTCATGGCGCGTTTCCAATTACACCCCGCAATACCGCGAGACCAGCGGCGTCGGGCGTCGGAAGCTCTACACCATGGATGAGGTGCTGCGCCTCGATCTGGATAAAGCGCTCGTCATCATACGCGGAAAAAACATATTGGAGGTGAACAAGTTTGACTACAGCAAGCATCCGGAGTCCCGGAAGATGCGTCCGGGCAAGGCCTCCGCCCATGTACCGGCATGGAGGCAGGAGCAGGAGAGACCGCCAAAGCGCGAGCCCCATGCCACTGCGGGCGAGACAGCAGACGAAGAAGCGGTGCCTCGGTACCGTGCGGAGCCGGAACTTTTGCCTGCTGCGAAGGCAGAACGCGAGGGAAACCCTGTGGAAGCGGCTGACGCGGCCACCGCGACGCAGAACGAGAACGCTTCGGTGAGCAACGGGCAGAAACGACGGCGGCGAAGAAAGAAACGTGCCGCCGCAGCCAAAATCGGCAGCCCAGCCGACCGGGCGGACGGCCCCTCGAAGGTCTCGGCACAAGAAGGCGCGGTCGATGAATACTTGAAAAAAGAGTCTGAAGCCTCTGAGAAGGGTGAGCAGCCGCAATCTGATGGAAAGGCGAGCCATGCCGAGGACAGGATCGACCGCCCTGCAAAGAAAAAGCTGATCATTACGAAGAAGGAAGCCATCTTATCTCAGCCAAAAAAGGAGGATTGATCGTTCAATGGCGAGAAAAAAAGCAGACCCCATCCTTGAAGAACCCGGATTTGAGGAAAACGACGAAGTGGAGATGATGGGAGAAGGCGCGTCCGATGATTCCGCAACAGCGGAGTCTGGCGAGGCATGCCCGGTTCCCATCGGTGGAGAGCCGGAAACGGCGGCGGCAGACGCGAATGAGGCCGAGTACGAAAGCCTCCTGAGCGAAGTCAGCGAGCATGGCTTTTCTCATGCGGAAGACCCGCCCCTGACGCTCCCGGAAGGCGATGCGTTGTTGACGGAAAGCGGCTTGGATGCCAATGAAAGCGCCGTTGCCGATGAGGGCGCTCCCGCTGCCGCGGAAAATGACGGCGAGCCGGGGCGGCAGACACCGAGAGCGCGGCGCGCCCCTCGCAAGCAGAACGTCAAGCGGGATGACCGCATCCTGACCATTGACACGCATGACGAGGTGCAGTCAGAGGCGGAACTGGAAGCGACGCGCTGGCACGAGGTGCAGAACGCCTATCGTACCCATAAGCTTCTGACCGGTACGCTCGACAGCGTGGAGCGCACGGAATCCGGGATGACCGTGGCGGTCGTGAGCTACAACGGCTACCGCGTGGCGATCCCGCTGAAGGAAATGCTGCTGTTTAGCGGCAGGCGACCCACGGGACACGAATACGAGCAGCTGATGATCCAGCTTAACCGCAATCTCAACGCGAGGCTCGGCTCCGAGATCGACTTCGTGATCAAGGGCATCGAAAACAAGTCCCGCTCGATCGTCGCGAGCCGCAAGGACGCGATGTATCGCAAGCGGCAGACCTTCTACATGGACGCCGACGAGTCCGGCGAGCCGATGATCTACGAGGGACGTGTGGTACAGGCGCGCGTTGTGGCCGTCGCGGAAAAGCTCATTCGCGTCGAGGTGTTCGGCGTGGAGTGCGCGATCCGCGCGCCCGGGATGTCCTGGATGTGGATCGGCAGCGCCCGCGACCATTACAATGTGGGCGACAGAGTCTTGGTTCGCGTTCAGCACATCAGCAAGCCCAGCGTTGAGGAGCTGCGGATCGACTGTGATATTCGCAGCCTGACCGCGGACAACAGCGCGAGCAATCTGAGCAAGTGTGTGGTTCAGGGCCGGTACGCCGGCAGAGTCACCGATGTTCGGGGCGGCGTGGTGTTCATCCGTCTGAACAACGGCGTCAATGCCGTCGCGCACTCCTGCTATGACGCGAGGACGCCAGGGAAAAAGGACGACGTCAGCTTTGCCGTCACGCGCCTGGATGAAGAACACGGCGTTGCCCACGGCCTGATCACGCGCATCATCCGGCAGAACATCTGAGGCATAGGCGGGGCATGAAATCCTCATGCCCCGCCAAACATCAAAAGAAAAGGGAGAGGACAAATGACACAGATAAAACGTGTTTTGTCGCTGCTGGTCCTGGTACTGCTCCTGACGGTGAACGCCTTCGCGGCGGAGATCCCGGAGAGCTTCACCTGTGAGAACCTGAACGGACAGCAGCGCATCGTAAAAACCTATGTGCTCCCGCCCAACGCCGACCCGGAAGCCCTCAAAGAAGCGCCGTTCAACTATGAGGGCTACCATTATATATGGTCTTACACCACCAAGGAGGAGCACCCATTCACAGAAACCAAGGAAGTGACCGAGACCGCTACGGTGGAGACGGAGAAGGATGACCTTTCCGTCATTCTGGAACAGCTCGCGCCAACTATGGCCTATGATGACGGCGCGTTTACCGGCGAGCTGGCGTTGGATCACACCACGTTGAAAACCGAGGTCGCTGGGTATGATACCCGCCGCACTACGATCAGCGAGACGAAGACCTATCCTGGTCTCGCGTCCAACGATATGTCCTACGTCCCCGGCACGACCGTCAAGAACGGCAGGACGCTCAAGTTGGTCAACGTGGATTGGCAGGTCACCGGCACCGCGCTGGTCGGCGAGGACCTGATGCCGGCGGAGTATCAGGCGATTGCCTATTATTCCGCGTCCAGCAGCTATCAGATGGCCACGGGCTATGTGACCACGGCGGAGTATAAGGGCGAGGTCACGTCTTCGGGCATCCAGAACATCACCTACGAGGTGGTCTATTCCGGCTCGGAGATCCTGCCGGTCGCGCAAGACATAGAGGAAACGAATACCGCCCGCCGCGGTTTATCAACAGGCGGCACGCTTCTGCTGCTGTTCGCCATACTCGCGGCGGCACTGCTCGGCGGGGTGCTGGCGCTTCTGTTCCTGCGCCGCAGCAATGTCTATGTGTATGTCCCGGGGAACCGTCCCCGTGACTATAAGCTCGTTGCGAAGTTCCGTGTCAAAGCGGACGATCCGCGGATCGACATCAGCGAGCTCGACCAGTATCCGGAAAGCACCGTGGCCGTAGAGGTGAAACGGCCGCTGGCGAAAAAACTGATTGGAAAGGAGTTCATCGTACAATGCAGGGAAGGAACGTACACATACCCCGTCCGGCAGGATCGTCCGGGCGACTGGCACGAGTTCAACATCGAAACCATGGAGGAGGTCGAGACGTCATCCGGGCGCTCAGGCTGACAGTGCCGGCGCTCGGCCTCGCGCTGTTGCTCACCGTGAGCGCGCACGCCGAGGACTACCACTTCGACGGCGTCGAGGACGCGGACTACTACAAGTCTTCCTCCTATGAGGAGGTCTACGGCTCCCAGTATAACTACAGCGGACCCAATGTTGAGGACTTCAACATCCCGGAGCTGGAGTATGGCCTGTTCAGTGGCACACAGACCGGCGTGATGGAACGCGCCCGTCTGCCGGGCTTGCAGGAGCAGGTCGGCGGCGCGGATAACGGCGGCTATGGCTTCGTGGAGAGTGTGGCGACCGATGCGCCCTATCTGCAACAGACCGCAAAATGCGAGGAGGGCAACGGCGGCAGCTTCACCATCGTGACGCAGAAAAAAGCGTTTACAGAGCTGACGGAGGACTTCAAGCTCTCCAACGGCGCGATCGGCAAGCTGTCTATCCCGGCCATCGGCGTGAAGAACTACTTTGTCTGGGAAGGCGAGACGTCCGGCAGCATGAGCAAGGGTCTCGGACACTTTACGCATTCCTCCGTCTGGGATGGCAATGTCATGATGTGTGGCCATAACCGCGGCGCAAAATATGTGATCGGGAATATCAAGGACTTGTCGATCGGCGACACCATCACCTACACGACCTCGGCTGGGACACGCACCTATGAGGTGAAAATCGTCGCCGCAATCCGCAACGACGACTGGAGCTATCTCGTCGATACCACGGATAACCGCATCACGCTGGTCACCTGTGTCGCGGGAGATTCCACGCAGCGCTGGTGTGTGCAGGCGGTCATGAAGTAGGCGCGCTGTTGAAAAAGGATTCCCTGTTTTCGTATAACAACGATAGAAACGAAACAAGGAGGACAACACCATGAAAAGAGAAACCATTGCGTTGATTACCGGTATTCTGACCGGCGCGTCTCTGTTTGGTGGCGCAGCGTATGCCGCAGAGGGCATTATGGCCCAGCGCAGCACGCAGAGCATCTACGTCGACGGTGCGCCGGTGCAGATGGAAGCCTACGCCATCAACGGCAACAACTACGTCAAGCTACGCGACGTCGGCAAAACGGTGGGGTTCAACGTCTATTGGGACGGCACAGTTCAGATCGACAGCGACGCGGCCTATACCGGCGAGGCTCCGGCAAGCGCCAAGGCGACAGCGGCAGCGTCCGCTGGCAAGCCCGTTACCCTGCCTACAGATGGCAGTAAGTACATCCCGAAGGTCGGCGACCTGATCCCCTGCGACGATGGGACGCTCTACGAGGTCAAGGATACCCTGCGCTGGGAGAACAACGTCTACTCCCCCGGCGCTCTGCCGGACCTTCCCACACCGGCCTGCGACTGGAGCATCTTCCCGAAAGCGGCTCTCCCGAAGGTTGAGGCGAGGCGGTTCAGCGACGAGTACGGTGATGACCTGTTCGTCCGCAACCTCTACGAGACGCGCCGGATGCAGTATACGATCTACAACGCCCTCGGCAAAGAGCCGAGCGCATGGAAAGACGATGTGCCGATGGCAACCGTCGAGCTGACCACTCCGGCTGAGTACGAAGCCTACACCGCGAAGTTCTGGCCGTGGCGCGAGAGCGAGATTTCCGACCTCGTCCACAGCCGTCCGAACAGCCGGTACTGCGTCGCCGCGTGGGATTACTACCACGATCACATCTATCAATACACACGATACTGTATCCTGTCCCTATAATCCACAGCACAACCGAACAACCATCCACGGAGCCGTGCGAAAGCGCGGCTCCCTTCATTTTTGATTGGAGGAATTGAAATGACAAAACAAATCACAGCCATGCTTTTGACTGTCCTGCTGTCCTTGAGCCTCATTGCCGTACCCGCCAGTGCCGCGTCCACGCTCGAAGAAGCGATGCGCGAGGTGAACGTGTACGCGCGGAATGAGGATCTGGACTGGCTTCGTGTCAACGGCAGCGTCAAGACACAGCACTATACCTATTACCTCTACCGCTCCGAACTGACCGGGCAGACGAAGGAGATCCCTGCGTACTGCACCGATCCCCGACTGTATGGCGTTCCCGCGCTTGTCGAGGAAGGCACGGCCATCCGTTACGGCGCTGAGGGCACCGTCACCGATCCCAAGATCATGGGTATCTGCGCCAACGGTTATCCCCACATTGGTCTTGAGACGCTGGGGGTCAACAGCGTCGAAGAAGCGTACTACGCCACCAAAACGGCGCTCTGGTGCTACCTGCTCAGTACATGGAGCATTGACAGCCTGAGTGTCAATCCAAACGCGGATCAGGCAGCCGCGGCGCGTGTGCTGCAGGCAACGCGGGACATCTACACCCGCGGCATGCGCTGGACGAAGCTGGTTGAGCCGAAGCTGACCGCCAAGCCGGATCGTGACACCGCATACCGTGCGACGGTGAACGGCGAATCTGTCTATCAGCAGATTTTTACGGTTACGAGTGAGACATGGTCCATCGAGCCGGTCCATATCGCCCTTGCCAACGGCGCTCCGAGCGGAACGATGATTCTTGGCATGAACGACAGCCCCGTCTCGGCGCTGAACATCAGCGACGCCACACAGGGGCCGGACGGCTACTCGTGGCAGGTCAAGGTCGTCTATCCCGCCTCTGCCGTTGAGGGCGAAAACGGCACGGTCCAACTCAACCTGAACTCCGTCGTTGTCCAGTATGAGCTGTTCCACGCGAAGTGCTTGGAAACCGACCGATATGGCAATGCGCAGCGGTATGTCCTCGATACAGACCCGCACACTCCCATCTCGGCAAGCGCGGTCAGCACCTATTCCAGCTCTGCGCCTTCGGACAACCCCGACCCCAGCACCGGCGAGACAGCGATCAAGATCATCAAGCTGGAGGAAGGGACGCGCGTCCCGCTTGAAGGCGCGGTGTTCGATGTGGTCGATCCCTCCGGCGCTTCCGTTGGCTCGTTCTCCACGACGGGCTCGGGCAGCGTCGTTGTGCCTGTCAGCGTCGTCGGCGACTTCACAGTCACGGAGCGTATCGCTCCGAAGTATCATCTTCTGCCGGAGGTCAGAACACAGCATGTCACCGTTGTCCACGGTCAGACCGCCGAGGTGACATTCACCAATGCGCCGTTCGGCTCGATTCGTGTCGAGAAGGTCAGCGACACCGGCGAAAAGCTCGCGGGCGTCACGGTGCAAATCAAGCACATCGCCACCGGCGCAACGCGGAGCGCGAGGACCAATTCCGCAGGCGTTGCGGAGTTTACGCTGCTCCCGCTTGGCGGTTATGAAGTTCGCGAAACGGCTGGCATTGAGGGCTGGCAGTTTGACGGAGAGACGGTCAAAACCGTTGCCGTCACCACGGGCGAGACCTCGACCGTGACTTTCACGAACAAGGAACTGCCCGGATTGCGGATCATCAAGTATGACCGCACGACGCATCAGGCCCTTCCGAATGTCACTTTCGAGATCACCCGTGACGGTGTTTCTCTCGGCGAGTTCACTACCGACCAGATGGGCGAGATCGTCTTGACCAATGCCAGACCCGGCACCTATCTGGTCACGGAAAAGGAGACGGCCAATACGCATATCGTTGATACCACTCCCCAGCAGGTCGAACTATCTGCGGGTGACGGCATCCGCGAGTTGGTCTTTTTCAACGAGCTCAAGCCGGGACTCCGGCTTATCAAGGTTGACAGCGCCGACCTGTCCAAGCCCATCCCGAACGCCAAGTTTTCCATCAAAAAGGTGGAGGGCGACGTTGCCGCGCAGGAGTATATCACCGACATCAATGGCGAAATCGACCTTTCGCGCCTTACCCCCGGTTCCTATGTCGTGACCGAATTGGAGTGCGCAGGTTATGTGATCGACGAGGCGCAGCGCATCATTGAGCTGCGAGCGGACGAAAATGCCGAGTATGTTTTCACCAACAGCATCCGCCCGTCCCTGCACCTTATCAAGTACAGCTCGGACGGCAGCGTTCTCCCCGGTGTTTCCTATCGGATTGCCAAGATCGAAGACGGCACGTCCTACCTCGACCGTACCACCGATGCGCACAGCGAGATCCTCATCAGCGACCTCGATCCCGGTGTCTACTCCGTGCGCGAGGTAGCAACGGACGCGCGGCACATCCTTGATCTCCGCGAGTTCCACATCGAGCTGTTCCCCGGAAAGACGAGTACCCTTGTTGTGGAGAATCAGATTCGCCCGAACCTGATTGTCTACAAGCACGACGCCGACACGGGCGAACCCATTGCGGACACTGTTTTTCAGGTCAAGGCAGCGGACGGTCACAGCGTTGACGAGATCAAGACGGACGCCAACGGCAAAGCGTCGCTTGCCAACCTGCTTCCCGGCGTTTATGAGGTGAGCGAGAAGTCCGTGCCCGCCGACTGGCTCATGGACGCGCCCGCGCAGCTCATCACGCTCTACCCCAACCGCGACCACACCGTCTACTTCGAGAACCATAAAAAGCCCACGCTGACGGTCAACAAGATCTCCTCCGTCACGGGCAAGCCCTTGGAGGGCGCGAAATTTGGCGTCACCTACGGCAGCAATGACACCGTGACCGGCGAGATCAACGACCTCGGCACGTTCTACACGGATGAAAACGGGCAATTCACGCTGACCCGCCTCCGCGACGGATGGTACAAGGTGACGGAGCTTGCCTCGGTAGATGGCTTCCAGCCCGCAGAAGCAAGTACGTTCCAGACGCTCTTTGTCGGTGGCGGTGATAACGCCGTCATGACGTTTGAAAACGTTCCGCTCTCCGCAATCACGGTCTACAAGTACGACAATGTGACCGGCGAGGCGGTTCGTGACGCGGTCTTTGAGATTCGCTATCTCACTGATAGCAGCGGCACAGGCGGCACGGCAATCGGACGTTACAAGACCGGCGCCAACGGCAGTTTCACCGTTACCGGCCTTATCCGCGGCACCTACATCGTAGAGGAGCTTGCCAGCGACAGCGGTCACGTCATCGACACCGCGCCGCAGACCTGCTTCCTGAGCGGTGAGGACCAGGACGTGGTGCAACTGTATTTCGGCAACACCCCCAAGGGCTCCGTCCTCATCGTCAAGAAGGACGCGATCACGGCAAAGCCGCTTTCCGGCGTTGAGTTCATCGTCGCCGACAGCAGCGGCGCGGTGCTGGGCAATGCCAACGGGAAGTACACGACGGACGCCTCCGGCTCCATCCTGATCGACGGGCTCAAGCCCGGCATGACCGTTGTTGCCAAGGAATCCCGAACGATCTCCGGCTATGTGCTGGACGATGCGCCCCAAAGCATCCAAATCAAGCCGGGTGCGACCGTGACGCTGGAGTTCCGCAACCAGCCCAAGGGCGGCCTTGTGATCCGCAAGTTTGACAGCGTGACGAAAGCGCCGCTCCCCGGTGCGGAGTTCAAGGTCACGATGGCGAACGGTGAGCTGACCCCGGACAATGAGGGGCTGACCAGCAGCAATGGCCTCTATACCACAGACGAGAACGGACAGATCACGCTTTCCAAGCTGACGCCCGCGACCTATGTGATCTCCGAAACCAAAGCGCCGGAGGGCTATGCGCTGGACAACCAGACGCAGACCGTCGTGGTCAATGCGGGTGATACGCAGACCGTCAGCTTTTACAACGAGCCGCTGGCGACGCTCATGCTGCTCAAGCGCGACGCCGTTTCCAAGCTGCCGTTGGCCAACGCAGAGTTTACGGTCAAAACCGCGGATGGCACGGCAATCGGCACGAATAACGGCCTGTATCGAACCGACGAAACCGGTACGGCGACCGTGACCGGCATCCAGCCGAACACGGCGGTCGTGGTTTCCGAGGACAGCGCCCCTGCAGGCTATGTTGCGAACGCAACCCCTAAGACCATTGTGGTCAAAAGCGGTGTGGCGAACAGCCTGACCTTTGATGACGAGCCGACCACGACGCTCATCATCCACAAGTACGTTGAAGGCACAGCCAACGAGCCGCTGTCCGGCGTCGGCTTCCGCGTGACCGACAGCACCGGCGCGGCGGTCGGGCCGAACAACGGAACCTACTACACCGACCGCGCGGGCGAGATCATGCTGACCGGCCTTGCTCCGGGGATCACCGTCACCGCGCAGGAGTTCAAAACGGTGGATGGGTATGTTTTGGACGGCACGCCGCAATCCGTTCTCATCAAGGACTATCAGAAGATGGAGCTGACCTTCTGGAACGCGAAGCAAGGATCGCTTGTGATCCGCAAGCTGGACGCCGTCACCAAAACGCCTCTCGCTGGCGCTGAGTTCCAGCTGACCTACGCGGACGGCGGGTATGTTGACAACGCCAATGGTATGCTATCCAGCAAGGGGCTTTACACCACTGATAGCCGCGGCGAGATCCGCATCGAGGGTGTCACCGGCACCATCGTGGCGACAGAGATCAAAGCGCCGGACGGTTACATCATCGGAACGGACAAGACACAGACCGTTGTTGTGCGCGCTGATGAGACGCAGACTCTTTCCTTCTACGATGTGGCACTCCAGAGTGTTGTAATCCAGAAGTACATCGACGGTACCACGAAGCCCTTGGCGGGCGTTACCTTCCTTGTGACGGACGGCGCGGGCAATCCCATTGGCAGCTCCAACGGGCAGCATGTCACCGACGAGAGCGGTCGCATTGTTCTGACTGGCCTCACTCCCGGCATGACGCTGCTGGCGCGTGAAATCAAGACCGTCAAGGGCTACGAGCTCAACGGAACCCCGCAGACCATCGTGGTTGGCGACGCGGCAGCGCCCTCGCTGTCCGTGCTTGCGCGTCTCAACACCGCAAACAGCGCGAGAACGCTGAATGCCTCGGCAATCAACACCGGCTCCGGCAATACCCTGACCTTCTATGATGAGCCGCTGTCCACCTTAATCGTTCACAAGTACATCAAGGGTACGAAGAACGAGCCGCTCTCCGGCGTCGCGTTCAAGATCACGGATGGCAACGGCGGCGCGGTTGGCCCCGGTGACGGCGTGTATTACACGAACGCCGAGGGCGAGATCATCATCACGGATCTGGAGCAGGGCGAAGTCATCAACGTCCGTGAGGTGAAAACCGTGGACGGCTACCTCCTCGACGGAACCCCGAAGCAGGTAAAGATCAAGTCCTCTGATGTGCATGAGGTGACCTTCTGGAACGCTCCGGCGCAGACGCTCACGATCCAGAAATATGAAGCAGGAACCACAAGCCCCATCGCGGGCGTCCGCTTTAAGGTGACGAGCAGCGACGGGACGGTCGTCGGCAACAGCAACGGCGAGTTTCAGACCGACCGCAGCGGGCAGATTGTGTTGACCGATCTTGTCCCCGGCACCACCATTACCGCGCGGGAGGTTGAAACCGTCAGCGGCTATGTGCTGAATTCCGCCCCGCAGTCCATTCTTATTAAAGCGGGCGAAGCGCAGACGCTCACCTTCTACAATGAGCGCAAAGGCGGCCTGATTGTGGAAAAGCGCGACAGTGTGACTGACAAGCCGCTGGCCGGTGCTGAGTTCAAAATCACCACCATCGACGGCGCGTATGTGGACGACAACGAAGGTCAGACTTCGACCAAGGGCATCTACCGCACGGATTCCAACGGCCAAATCGTTCTGACAAACCTCCAGCCCAACTCCTATGTGATTCGGGAGATCAAGGCCCCGGCGGGGTATGTCCTCAATGGAGAAGAACAGAGCGTCAAGGTCAGCGCAAACGATACTCAGACGCTGATGTTCCTCAACGACCCGCTTCAAACCGTCGTGATTCAGAAGTTCATCGAGGGCACAAGCAAACCGCTCCCCGGCGTCACGTTCCTCATCACTGACGCGGCAGGTATGCCTCTTGGCAGCGCTTCGGGCGAGTACGTCACCGACGCCAACGGCAGGATCACGATCTCCGGCCTCACGCCGGGTATGACGGTTGTGGCGCGGGAGGTCAAGGCAGCGAAGGGATACGTCCTCAACGCGCAGCCGCAGACGATCATCGTCGGAAAAGCGTCGGGTCAGACTACCGTCTCCGGCAGTACGACCACCGCGACGGTGACAGGCGCGGCTGCGGTGACCGGCGTACAGAACGGCATGACCTTCTACGATGCGCCGCTGGGCCGCCTGACGATCCAGAAATACGTCGAAGGCACCTCCACGCCGCTCCCCGGCGTCCGCTTCCTTGTCACCAAGAGCGACGGCGGCGCGGTCGGCAACACCAATGGTGAGTATGTTACAGACGCCAACGGGCGAATCGAACTGAAAGACCTCGAACCGGGCATCACGGTCACAGCAAAAGAGCTTCGCGCGGCAGACGGTTATGTGCTGGATTCCACGCCGAAATCTATCGAGATCAAGAGCGGCGACGAGCCGACTCAAACGCTGACGTTTTACAACAAGCCCACCGGCACCCTCAAAATCATCAAGAAGGACCGCGCGACCGGCGCGGTGCTCAAGGGCGCGGAGTTTGAGCTTGCCTATGCCAACGGCGAGTTTGTCGGCAATCTTGGCGGAGCGGTCACGTCCAATGGTCGCTATACGACCGATGAGCGCGGCGAAATCGTTATCACGGGCTTGCAGCCCTCGACCGTCGTGATCCGTGAGCTGCGCGCCCCGGAGGGCTATCTCCTCGATAACAGCCCTGTCACGGTGGAGGTTGCTACCGCTGATACGCAGACCATCGAAATCTTCAACGACGCCAAGCAGACGTTGACCATCCAGAAGTATGTCACCGGCACGACCCGCCCCATCCAGGGTGTCAAGTTCCTGGTGACTGACAGCAGCGGCGCGGTTGTCGGCCCGAATAACGGCGAGTTTTTCACGGACCGCAACGGGCGCATCGTGCTGACTGACCTGACGCCGGGCACGACCATTACGGCAAAGGAACTGGAAACCGCCGAGGGATTTGTGCTCGACACCACGCCGCAAAGCATTCTGATCAAAGTCGGCATGGCGCAAACCCTGACCTTCTACAACAGCCCGGAGGGCGGTTTGGAGCTCGTCAAGGTCAACGCCAGCGACAAGACCAAGCGCCTTAGCAACGTGACCTTCGAGATTCGCCGCATGGACGGTGGGCATGTTGATACGATCACGACCAACGAGAGGGGCCGCGCCCACCTCGATCTGGACGCCGGCGACTACTACGCGGTAGAGATCGAGGCGGCAAAGGGCTTCAAGCTCGACGCCACGCCGCACTATTTCACCATCAAGGATGGCGAAACCACTACGCTGACCGTAGCCAACACGCCGTTCTCCGGCATCGAGATCCACAAGATCGACTCTGTGACGGGAGAAGGCATCTACGGCGCAAAGTTCCTGCTCTATGACGCCGAAAAGCACCCGGTCGGCGAGTACGTAAGCGATCAGAACGGCTACATCTACATCGACAACCTGACCCGCGACGGGAAATACTTTATCCGTGAGCTGGAGTGCGAGGGCTACAATGTGGATACGCAGCTCAAAACCGTGACGGTCAAGTCCGGTCAGGTCATTCAGGTCGAGTGGAAGAACACGCCTATCACCGGGCAGCTCCAAGTCTACAAGTACGCGGCGGAATACAATCCCGTGACCTTCACGGCGGCGGGCGCTCCGCTGGCCGGAGCGGTCTTTGAGATCGTCGAGGTCCGCAGCGGCAAGGTCGTGGACTACATCACCACCGACGCGCGCGGTGTGGCGGCCAGCAAGCCCCTGCCGCTCAAACGCTATCAGGTGAAGGAGGTCAAGGCACCCGCTTACTGGCAGGTGGACGCCACAGCGCACGATGTGACGCTGGAATATCCCGGTCAGATCATCAAGCTCTCAGCATACGACAAGCCCGCGCAGCTTGGCGTCAGCATCACCAAGCGCGGCAATGCCAGCGTCATGGCCGGTCAGCAGATGAAGTACACGATTACGGTGGCGAACACGTCCAATGTGCCGCTGGAGAACTTCTACTGGCACGACCGCATCCCGACCGATGTGGCGACGGCCATGAACCTCTCGACCGGAACCTACAGCGCGAGACTCACCTATCGCATCCTCTACAAGACCTCCGGCAACAGCTCCTATCAGGTGCTTGCGTCGAATCTTGTGACGACCAACAACTACTCCTTCTCGCTCAACGCCATCCCGACCCAGGCAGGCGAGAAGGTGACTGACGTGTATTTCGACTTCGGCAAGGTGCCCGTCGGGTTCCAGAGCACCGCGTCCCCGACGCTCACCGTCAGCGTGAACGGCAACGCCGCGAACAGCTATTCGATGGTCAATCGCGTGGAGGCTGGCGGCAAATACGGTGAAACGTGGGAAACCGCCACGGCAAGCTGGACGACAGGCATCGTCAACCTCAACAAGCCGCCAAAGCTGCCCAAGACCGGGTACTAAGGCGCTTCAAAAACAGTACAGCAAAATATGGGGACGGTTCGCTTGAACCGTCCCCATAAGCGTTTCTTATTGGATTTTTCGTATCATCTGAACCATGGGGATCCCGGCGTCCGGCACCCGGGCAATTTCCCGGAACTGGTTGTCGGAATAGAACTGCACCAGCTTCTCATCATCGTGACACTCGATCATGATGTAGCGTCCGCCGACGGCCTCGACCGCCGCCGCGATAATATCGCAGGCTGTCTGGATCAGTGCGGCGCCGGATATTGCGCTGCTCAGTACGCATGAGTTTCTGGACAACTGGCCGATCAAATAGCACGGAAAGTCGCCAATCGGCTCGTTATGTATCTTCGCGCTCAGACCGTCAAGCTCTTTCCTAACGCGGTTGGAGGTTTCTTCGGGAACACTCAGTACCTTGAGCGCAAGAGAAAGATAGCCGTAGATGGTCAAACGATCCAAACTGAAATCCGGATCGGCGTACTGATCTTCATCACAAATCAGATATGTCCGGGATTTGGAGAGCCGCTCGAACTCTACGGCTCGCTTGTGCAGAAAATGCTCAATATCAGGGTCTTTCTCGCAACGAAACTCCTGCAAAATCTGATTCAACAGCGAGGGATCATCTTTGGTCAGTTCGATCAGCGTTCTGAGCGCAACCGGCACCGCTTTAATAGCTTCTCACTCCTGTCTCTCTCTTGTGCGGAATACGGATGCGTGGAAAGGGGCTTTTCCGGCTGGGATGCAAGCACATGCGCCAGCTGTTGAGCCGATTTCTTCCCGTTGATCTCGATTTTTCTTTCAAATGTGCTTGTGGCCATGACGCCCACCTCCTTGCTGTTATGATTCCTTTACATTTCTATTTTATTCGAACGTGGCAACTTTGTCAATCGGTTTTCACATGGAAACCCTGCTCTGCGCAAGCATAGCACGCGTCTTGACCCGAAGCTGCGTATAGTCACGGTAGTTTTCCTTGTGAAAACTGGTGCATTGGCCGGGATCGGCAAACTCCAGCGCACTCTCGATACGCATGAGGTCGATGGCGCAGACAGCGCCGGACTCCAAATGCCGGTGAACGGTCAGGTAAGCGTTCTGAAGCGGCGGGTCGGACATCCTTGGATAAAGCGAGCTGATGATTCCGTCGATTACGGCGATCTCATCGGCAGTGTATTGCAGGGATTCGCTCATGTTGTGTGTCCCTCCAGTCCGTATAACAAGTTCTAGCGTCAGTATAGCAAAACAACCCTGTGGAGACAAGGAGGCAAAATTGACAAAAAATGAGAGGCAACCTCGTGGAATGGATGAGGCAATGTCGGTGGCCCGCGGCGCGTATCAGGCGACGCGAATCGCCAAGGCTGCGTCAACAGGCGCTGCCGTGGGCGGTATCTGGGGCGCGGCAGCAGGTGCCGCGTGGGAGAGCCGCAAGCACATCGGCAGGCTGGTCGCAGCGTCGGCTACGCTGCTGATGCTGCCAGTGCTGTTCCTCATCCTGCTGCCGTCACTCATATTCGGCGGATTGACGAATGTCGAGGGCGCGGGTACCTCGCTGCCGTCACTGAATGATGCGGCGGCAATCGACGGGAACCTGGTTGGCGCAAAAAGCGTGATCGACGCCATCCTTGCGGAGGGCATCGAAGACGCAAAGGAGCGGATCTCGTCCCATTTTTCGACCACCGAAGGCGATGCTTATGAAATCGCCAACCCCTATGAGGACGGGATGGACTGCAACGTTGATCTCTATATCGCGGCATACTGCGCGGCAAAGAACGAGATGTGGCGCGATATCGCGCTGTCAGACATGGAAAACGTCCTCCGCGCGGCGAAAGACCAGCTCTTTTCCTACACGTTCACGACTGATTACCGTGAAGTGGAGGATGACGATCCGGAAACCAAGGATGTTGCGGAGACCAAAACGGAGTTGTGGTACCTCTACACGATCACCTACAACGGTGACGCCTATCTTGCGGATCATGTCTTTCACCTGACCGATCCGCAGAAGGCGCTCGCGGAGGACTACGCCAGAAACCTGAGCGTGTTCCTCGGCGACGGCGCGTATCAGGGGCCTACATCCCTGCGCCCGGTGGCCGCGATTGCGAGCCTGGGGAACGTCACCTACACCGACGGCGCGACAAACGTAGTCTACTTCAACCAGTATGACGAACGCTACGCCAACAAACCCTACGGGACGGACAATGTGGGGCACTACGGCTGCGGCCCGACGTCCATGGCTATCGTGGTGTCGTCGCTTTCGGGGGAACGGGTCGATCCGGCGCAGATGGCGGAGTGGGCGTACCAGCATGGTTGCTGGTGCAAGGGGCAGGGGTCCTATCGCTCCCTGATCCCCGGCGCGGCGGAAGACTGGGGCCTGACTGTTTCAAGCTGCGGCAAAGGCGACCCCCAACGCATCGTGGACGCGCTGAGCGAGGGCAAACTGGTGGTCGCCATTATGAGCAAGGGTCACTTTACGCAGGGAGGGCATTTCATCGTCCTGCGCGGGGTGAATGACGGAAAGATCCTCGTTGCGGACCCGGCCAGCCGCTCCCGGAGTGAAAAAACGTGGGATTTGTCGCTGATCGTCAACGAGGCAAGCGGGGCTGCCGCCTCGACGGGCCCCTTTTGGATCATCGGTACATAATCGGGTGAGAAAGCGTCAGTTTCGGCGCTTCTTCTTTTTTGTTTACAAAAAGTTCACAAAATATTTTTCACAAAACGCGCTTCTACGGTGCGTAACGGAATGAACGATCAAGGAGGGTAAACATGAGATCGGACACCAAACAACTGTATCAATTTATGACTTCCTGCGGAGGAAACTGGCGCAATACGCTGTATGTTTACGGCCTGCGCCGCTCCGGCGAGGGGATCCTGGTCACCTTTGACCGGGATGCGAAGCCGACGGCGGTGCGGGTGGAAAGACTATGCGAACTTTCCGGGGAATCCATCGACGTCAAGGAGTGCCGCGCCATGCTCAGTATTGAGGAGTTCCGCGACATCTACAAGCGGTATCTGCTTTGGCACACTTCCTCGGATGACGATGTGTTTGCCATCCTCTGCGGAGACAAAGGAGGAACACCATGAAACGACAGACGATCAAATGCCCCTACTGCGGAGCGCAGGCGCAGCTGAGACCCGCGTCCGCGTTGGGGAAAACAAGCCCTGTTTACAAGGAGAAGCGCTTTTACGTCTGCGCCAGGTACCCATTTTGCGACGCATACGTTGAGGCGCACGCGGCAAGTGGGCGGCCGATGGGCAGTCTTGCGAACCAGTCACTGCGGAGGAAGCGCCGGGACGCGCACATTGCGCTGGAGCGGCTGCGGCAGCAGGGCGGCATGACGAAGTCTGAAACCTATCGCTGGCTGCAAGTGCAGATGGGGATACCGGCTGAGGACGCGCACATCGGGAAATTCTCGGAGTATCGCTGCGATGAGGTGGTGCGGCTGTGCGCCCGATTTGACCATCCCGCAAAAACGGCGTAGGGAAGGAGATGAACTGACATGAAGAAATTTGACAATACAGCGGAGCACAACGCCCTGGTTGAACGCTCGCTGCCGTTAGTACACTGGACAATCTGCCGGTATTTCAGCTGCAACGAGAGCATGGTCGGCCTGGGATACGACGACTTGTTCCAGGAGGGCTGCCTTGCCCTGTGTCACGCCGCGTCCTCTTATGACAGCACGCGAGGGAAGTTCAGTACCTTCGCGGTCAAGGTCATCCGCAACCACCTGATCGACTACTGTCGTGAACTGCATTCGGATGCGAGGGACGATTCAACAATCTCACTTGAGCAGATGACCTTGGACGGCAGGGAGGATGAACTGCAATGCGATGCACTTCCCCTGGAAGAGAATGTGATGAACCGCATAGATACGCTTTCCATGCTGGAAAGCAGGAAACGCCAATATCAGGGCGTTGCGCGGCTTGGCGTCGAGGCGCTGATGCTCAAGACAATGGGCGGCTTTGGCGTGACGGAGATCGCAAGGGCGTATGGCGTCAAGCCGAACCAGGTCGGCTCCTGGATGTCGAGAGCGGTTCAGAAAATGCGGAAGGATATGACGGAAGAGGAAAAAGACAGTCTGGGTGTTGAAAAAGCATCCTGAGGATCCGTATAACTGGGATAGATGACAGAAACGGGAGGAATACCAAATGCAGGAGATTCTATACACCGCGGTTGGCAATCTGCTGATCCGAAAGGCCGAACAGAACGGCAAATATCCGGTGATCCTGATCAATGGCAGGGAGAACCTTGTTGACCCGCAGGAGTTCGCCGTGTGGTCCATCCTCTGCTGGAGGATCTACGACGCCGAGGAGCTTTCCATGCGATATGAGGAGCTGGCGAGTTCGCTGCCTCCGGCCAGGCGGACGCTGGAGTGCTGCGTGAACCGTCTGCAAACCAGAGGCTTGATTGCGAAAGGCACAGGAGAAACGGACTTTGACGCCCTGTATGATCTGCTCAGCGACTTGTATGTGACGCCGGTGTCCGAGAATACGGCACTGCGTGTGGCGGCTTTCTGCAAGCTGGTGTTTTGCAGCAGGGTATCCGTCCGCAGAGCATGGCAGTTGTTTCGGCGGGACCGCAGGGACGTCCAGGAAGCGCGGGTGATGGCGCTGTCCGGGCAAATCCTCCTGACCACGGCGGAGCTGATCAAATGCGCCGAAGTGGGCGTGGAGGACATCTCCACGGATGAAAAGCTGCTGGACGCCCTATACGCCGATGAGGAAACGACCTCCGACAACATCGCCATGCTGATGCAGGCATCGCCCAGCTGCAAGGACGTGACCGTGGCTGTCGCGAATCTCTATCTGCGCAAGCAGATCGTGCTGGAGCGGGTATAAGTTAGCAGAAAGGTAAAAAGCGCTGGACCAGTGCGGAACACGCCACATTGGTCCAGCGGTCTCTTTCTATTCGAGGATTACTTCAGCCCAAGCTGGTAGGCTTCCTCCTCGGAGAGGGCGCCATCCTTTACCTTCTGCTTTAAGAGCGCCTGCTTTTCCGCAGACGAAAGCTGGGGCGGGCGCTTCAGCTCGGCGATTTGCTGCTCAAGCTCCTTGATTTCACTCTTATGCTTCGCAATCTTTTCCTCCAACGCGGCGATCTTGTCTGCGCGAAGCTGATCTGCGCTGCGGCGAACACGCTTTTTCGTTTCCTCTGCCATCTTGAGACCTCCAACGTAATGATTTGGTATCAAATACCACTATTTGAATCTTAGCATTTGCACAAGGTCATGTCAAGAGTTTGCGTGATGCGAAACAAAGACAGATTGCGTGATGCGAAACAAAGACAGATGGGCTATGCTATTGTATCTGTATGCCATCTTTTAACTTTCTTTCAAGCAAGAAAAAGCGCTGTGAGTTTTGATAGAACACAAAATATTGAAAATGCACGTTGACAAACACAAGATGTTGTGTTAATATAAACTTGTAATTGATCGATAGTGCGTCCTCGCAAGGGGGTTGGCTTAATAGCCTTCCGGCAGAAAGCGGTTGCTTTCCGCATTGCACAAGCTGTGTTGGGTTTGTACTTCAGCACTGGCAGGATTCTGCGCCGTATTGGGCGTCAGGGATATGCCAGTGCTTTTATATATGTATTACGCCGAAAGGCAGAAAGGAGGGATGATGTCCCAGCTTTTTACTGTGGGTCGGGTTCTTACCGATCCGGAGCTGAAGGTCAGCGGTAAGCGGACGCCGTACACGCACTTCACGATCGTAGAGCGTGTGGGGGCGGGAGCACATGCGCACGACCAGTTTTTTCGGGTCTGGGCATGGGGACCGCTGGCAAATCGGCTGATCCAAGCGGGCGTCAGGAAGAGGTCGCTTATCTGGGCGGCGGGGTCTTTGGAGCTGGAGGAATTCAGCAGAAAAGACACCGGACAGCAGGATAAGCAGCTGAGACTTACGCTCACAGACTGGGGTTTTCTGCCCGCCCAGAGACGGCAGGGCGGAGAGCAGCAGTCTGAACCGAACGGACCGGAGACCGCAGATGAACCGCGTGAACGCGCGTCGATCATCTATGGCGACCGGGAGGCACTGCCGGGTCAACCCGGACAGGAAAACGACGCTGTGTGAGCAAACGCACAGCGCCGCGCAAAGAGGCGCTATACTCAATGTTTCAGGAATGGACATGGGTATAGCGCCTCTTTTTTGCGTTTTAGCAGAAAAAAGAAAGGCAGGAAACGAAATGAAAGACACCAGATCACCCTTGTGGAGCAGCATCGGTATTCTCATCGGCGTCGTAATCGGCATTCTGGCAATCACAACCGGGAAGCTGCGGCAGACGCTTCTGATCATCACGATGACCGTTTGGACCGTGTGGTTTGTGGGCAACAGGCTCATTACCCTGCGGCGTCAGGCGATGCAGCGGAAGGAGCGCGAGGCATCGATGGCAGAGAGCGCACGCTGCAATGATTTGCTGCGGAAGCTGCTGGCTCATGTCAACATCCGCGTTTCGGCGGCGCTCCGAAGCGTCTACCCGAACGCAAGCTGGGAGTGGGCGATGGACAATCCTTTGCGCTATGTCGCCGAGGGCGGCATCGGAAGGATTCGCGTCTACAACGTCCCGGACTATGAGTATGCGGATGTGACGCTTGGAAGCGACGCAGCTCTGTCGTGCGCACTGGTCAGGCTCTCATCGGTAGATGGCAGCACACCGCAGAACGATCAACCAGCGCCGAACCCTGCAGAGTGGTTTGACAAGCAGGCGCGGAAAAGTCTGATCGAACTCATGAACGACCTGAACACCCGCGGACACAGCAAGCTGTTCCTCAAGGAGGACGGAACGGTCTGTATCCAGCCGGTACCGGGCGGCGAGCAGATCCCGCAGCGCAAGCTGAATGGATTTCCTGCCCGAGAAGCGTGGCCGAAGCTGGCTGACGTGTTGACGGATGCCGGTCTGGACGCGACGGTTCTGGACGACAGGATCCAGATCGCGTGGTAATACGAGCGAAAAGGAGCAAAGCAAGATGAAAACTGGCAGAAGCATTCAGGAAACCTATCAGGAGATCCTGCGCCAGACAAACGCCAAGGCGGATTATCTGGTGAACACTTCCCGCATCGTCATGGAGACCTGCGGCGGCGAACCCATGCTCCGCGTAACGGATGGTGAAGGCATTGACCTCGTAGAGCCGATGGACATTCGCCCGACGGCGCATACGCAGATCGGAAACTACCTGAGCATCCCGAAGAAATACTACGACAGGATGCAGGCGGAGGAGCCGGAGCTTTTGGCGTACAACGTCAACACCTGGTTCCAGAAGCAGCCGGAGCAGCGCATGATCCGCACCATGGACGGTCACGCCCGCGCGTTTCTCAGCAACCGCTATCGCCGGATCGACAATCTGGACATTGCCAGAACGACGATCCCGATCATCGCGGAGATCCCGGAGGCGCGCTACGAGAGTTGTGAGATCACCGATGACTACCTTTACTTGAAGGTCGTCAATCCCAAGCTCCAGAGCGAGGTGACGCCGGGTGACATTGTTCAGGCCGGCATCGTGATCTCCAACAGCGAGACGGGTCTCGGCGCGGTGTGCATCCAGCCGCTGATCTATCGGCTGGTCTGCTCCAACGGCATGACCGTCAACGCGGCGCGCACCCGCAGAAATCATGTGGGCCGCGTCAGCAGCAGCGACGAGGACTTCTCCATCTACTCGCAGGAGACACTCAAGGCCGATGACACCGCCTTCATGATGAAGATTCAGGACACGGTCCGCGCCGTCGTTGATGAGGCGCGATTTGCCCGTGTCGTGGATCAGATGCGCGAGGCCAAGGGCGTCAAGCTCGACACCAAAAAGATCCCGGATCTTGTCAAGATGACCGGCAACAGCGTCGGTTATACCGAAGCCGAGGGCGACGGTATCCTCCAGTATCTGATCGAGGGCGGCGATTTCTCGCTCTACGGACTGGCGAACGCCGTCACGCGCTACAGTCAGGACGTCACAAGCTATGACCGCGCCTCCCAGCTGGAGGGGATCGGCTACAGTGTGCTCACGATGTCGCCGGAGTTGTTCCGCTCGATGAACCACGTTGTCAACCTGGCTGCGTAAGCGCCGGGCACAAAAATGAAAGAAAGATGAGGTAAACAAAATGAGTACTCAGATCAATGCAATGACCCCCGCGCAGCAGAGCTACGTCCCCTTCGTCATTCCTTCCGCGTCCGGCTACGATGCCGAGCTGATGGAGGACATGGACGGCTTTACCCCGACCTTTGAGCGCATCAAGATCCCGGGCGGCGGTGTGACGCAGTTTGAGATGCCCAGCGACGATCCCAGCCAGCCGAACTACGAGCCGAAGCTGGAGGTTGCGATCCTCTACACCCACGGCAGCAACGCCTACTGGCCCGAGGGCAGCGAGTATGACGACGATACCCCGCCGCTGTGCCAGGCTGCGGACGGCAAGTTCGGCTACGGCGCGCCGGGCGGCGTCTGCCAGACCTGTGCGCTGAACAAGTTCGGCAGTGACAGCCGCGGGACCGGCAAGGCCTGCAAGAATATGCGCACGCTCTATGTGCTCCGCAGCGGCGACCGGATGCCCTTCATCCTGTCGCTTCCGCCTACGAGCATCAAGGCATGGCGCGAGTTCTTCAACAAGACCTTCTGGTATCGCGGTCGGAATGTCTATTCCAGCCTGGTGGAGATCACGCTCAAGCGCAAGTCCAGCAACGGCTTCGACTACGGCGTGGCTTCGTTCCGCGTTCTGCGCGATTTTGAAGGCGAGGAGCTGGAACAGATCACGCGCTACGCGCAGAGCTTCCGCCAGCAGGCGAAGGACAGCGTGGAGCAGCGCAAGGAAATGAACAAGGCGGCAGCGGCGGAGACGGTCGAGCTGGCTGCCGGAGCGATGGAGCTGCCCGACAATGGGGCGCATTTCTCTGTCAGCCCCGGCTTGATCAACGGCGACCTCGCCAAGCTGCCTGCCTGAGAGCGGATCCATGACACCGGAGCAGCGTCCGCCTCCCGCTGTACGCGGGGAACGGTGCGCCTCCGCGCCGACGCTGACCGACGCGCAGAGAGCCTTTGCCGCGGAGCATCACGGCCTGATCTACGCCTTTCTGAACAAGGAACGCTGGCCGGAGGATGATTACTACGATATCGCGGCGTTCGGGTTTCTCCACGCGGTTTTCCGCTATGACAAGCAGCCGGAGCTGAGCCGGTTCAATTTCTCAACGATTGCCTGGGCGAACATGCGGCAAAGCGTCGCTGCCTACCGGCGCAGGGAAACGCGCCGCAGGGAAAGCGAACGCAGGTATGCAGAACTGGCTGCAAAAGCCGCTGACCCGTTTGAGGAGTTCGAGTATACGCTGGTGCTTCATGAGCTGGCCAGAGCCTCGCACGATGGGAAGAAAGAACTGGCGCAGCTGAGGCTGCAGGGGTATTCCATCGCTGAAATCGCGCAAAGGCGTGGAATGAGCGCTTATCGTGTGCGAAGATTGCTGCGGGAGCTGTTTCAAGTTTACCTGAAGTTAAACAAATGAAGGGAGGAAAGACGACATGAACGGCAAAAAGATCACAATTCTGTTTGGGACGCTGCAAAAACCGCTGTCCATTGGATCGAGAGCCGTTATCCGTGTGAATGGACGGACGATGATAACGTCCGCAGTGGTGGCGATCTCGCTCGTCAGCACGCAGCAGATCTCGTTTGAGACCATGAACACCAACTACGCGCTGATGGCGCCTGCGTCCGAGGCTGCGGTCCTGCTGCCCTCAATGGCTGACGCCGCCGCGTAAATTCACACAGGCTGAACGCCTGTGAAAACTGAAAGAGAGCCACAGCCGCCGAAGCGCGGCTGCGGCTCTCTGCGTAAACCGGAGGAAACATGAAAGCGGATATGGAGTTTGTAAGCACCAACGCCCGTGTCCCATTCCGCTGCCAAAAATGCGCGGATTGCTGCCGTCATGTGGATGACGCGCTGATGCTGGAACCGCTGGATATCTTCCGCCTTGCCCAATTTTTCCATGAGCGGGACGGTTCCATCGCGGGGCCGGAGGACGTGTTGGATCGCTATGCGCATCCGGCGATGGTCGAGAGCCTGCCGATCTTCCAGATCAACACCGTTGGCGACGACCATGAATGTGTTTTTCTGAAAGATGGCAAGTGCATCGTCTATGACGCGCGGCCGCAGGTGTGCCGGATGTATCCGTTCGGAACCGCGCCTGGCAGCCGAGGCAAGGACTTCAACTATTACCTTTGTACGGAACGCAAACACCACTTTGGCGTGGGTTCCATACGGGTAAAGGACTGGGTGAACGAAAATCTGTCAAAAGAGGCCAAGGAGTTTTATCGGGCAGAATATGATTTGCTTCCCATGTTGGGCAAAAGAATGCGGGCAATCGGAGAAGACCGGTCCAAGAGGATGCTTTTCTCGCTTCTGTACTACCTCTATTTCGGTTACGATCCGGGAAAGCCATTCCTGCCACAGTACAAAGAAAACATGGCAGCATTGATCAAGCTGCTGGAACAGGAGTGATTGACATGTACGCATTGGAGAAGCGGGAGCGGAATCGCTGGACGCGGTACGCGCTCTGCACACGGCGTTGGCCGTTGGATCAGGTCGTCAAGGGGCTGAAGGATGCCTCAATCTGGCGCGTGATCTATGCGGCGGACGTACATCTGATCGAGCCGCAGCTCAAGCGTGCGGCATAGAAATGGAGGAATCCCATGGACAACAGAATCATGGTGAAAGTGGAGCGCGCGGAGAATTATCTGTACTTTCGCACCATTTGCCGCGCTTACAAAAGCCCGCACGGCTTTGTCATTCCACGAAAGCAACTGCTTGATCTGGAAGACCGTCGAACGGCGGACTGTGAGGACTGCGGATCATTTGCCCAGATGCGGCTGGATCCATCCGACGACGAGTTATCCATTTCGTTCATCTGGCTGAGTGAGTACAGCGACGGTACGTTGAAGGGACGGAAGCAGATTGTCCGGCTCCCTTATTCGACGCTGGCGCAGTTTGCCGCGGAAAGCTATGATCCAAACGGGCAGAACAAGCTGAAGTTGCTCTCCTGCAATCAGGACAAGCGGCCTGCGCTGGTGTTCAAGGGAACGAAAAACCTGCGGTCGGTCATCGCGATCCCGATGCTGCGGCACAAGCTGTTTGCCTGCCTCAATCGGCATTTTCGGTGGCCGAACAGCCGCGAAATCGTGTTTTATAACGATTTTGCGCCGTACAGCTTTTTCTTTCAGGAAACCTTGCCCAACGGCATGAAGGGCATCTGCGGCGGCGTGATCCTGCACGGTTTGGATCAGGGGCGCGCGAAGTCCTACTATTCGGTTCACACCTGAAGGAAATCAATGAGCGTCATCAAAGGCAGAATCGTCGAGCTGCGATTTATCAGAAAGAAAGGAAGAGACCATGAAAAGTACAGTTGACGCAAAGGCGTTTGCTTCGGCAATCAGGAAGATCAGCGCGGCGCTTCGTTCCGCGCCGAACTTCCCGCAGCTGGAGCAGGTGCACGCGGCCTTTACCGAAAAGGGCTGCCGGCTGACCGCGAGCGATCTCAATATGTGGCTTTCAGACGAGATCCCCGCGGAGGGAGATTGCTTTTCCCTTGTTTTCGGCAATACCAAGGCAATCGCCCGAGCCAGCACGCATTTCGCGGGCAAACTCACACTGGAGCTGGATGCGGAGAGCCAGCAGCTGACCATCAGCTGCGGCGGAAAATCCGGCAAATTTGGGACGCTCGACCCGGAGCTTTATCCGGAAGTACCCAGCTTTGAACCGAAGCAGCGTTACCCGATCCGGGTGGATGATCTGTATGACCGCGTCAATGCGGTTTCCTACGCAGCTTGCCAATCCGAAAGCCATCCCATCGCGGCGGGCGTCCGATTCGAGGGCGATCACGTTTGGTGTGTGGACGGTCAGCGGCTGGCGATCCATCAGAGCGGCGCCCTGTCAGTGACGGAATCCTTCATTCTCAAGGCGGAGCCACTGCTGCTTCTGCGTGAGTTCAACAAGTGTCGGGGTGAGTTGGCGGTCGGCGCGGACTATGTGTCTGTCAAGTCCAAAGGCTTGCTTCTGACCGTGCGCCGCATGAAACTTGCTGATTCTCTCAGCATAGAGAAAATCGTGCCGCAGGAAAGCACGGAATCCTACTGGGTGGATCGCAAGGCGTATCTCGATGCGCTGAACTATCTGCGCGATTGCGGCGGCGTCGGGAAAGCAAAAGTCGTTTTCGATGGAAGCCTGCTCCACCTTGATGGGAAAAACGGCAGCTACAGTGTGAAGGTCGAGACCGGTCATGGCTGCTCCGTTGCCTATGCCTACAGTCTCTCCCATATGCGGGAGGCGCTGAAGCAGTTTAACGGCAGACGTCAGGTGCGGATCAACGTGGTCGATGAAAAAACGCCCATCGTCCTGACGGACAACGCCGGAAATACGGCGCTGCTCTTGACGGAGCCGATAGGAACTCCCGAAAAGAAAGCGGCATAAGGAAGGAGGCGACTGTTTGAGCGACACCCGAAAGAGCTGCGGCACTTGCAGATATGCCTATTTTGAGCAGGATCGATCCCGGCACCCAACGATTGGACTGCTGCGGCAGCATTGCTCAAACAGGCAGTATAACTCAGATGCGTACACAGAAAAAATGTATTTGGAGGACCGCGGGCAGTCTTGCTGCCGCTTCTGGGCTCCAATAGAGGGAAAGGAAAGCGATTACGATGAAGAACAATTATTCGATCGAGGAGCGCAACCGCATTGTGGAGGAGTATCTTCCCAGCGTTGAGGCAACGATTCAGCGGAACAGCGCGTTGATCCGTGCAGCTCGGCTTGACCGTGAGGACGTGTATCAGCAGCTGAGTCTGCGGCTGATCCTTGCCGTTGGCGCCTATGATACGGAACAGGGCGGTTTGAAAGGCTTTATCCTCGGACAGCTGCACGATGAGCTGCTGAACTGCGCGAAGCCGCAGGCGCGCTATGGCTTGGTGGACGCACCGGCGGACCTGCGTGGGGACAGCTTTGTCTCGATGGACGCGGGAACCTGCGCGCTTGCCGCGTGACGGGGCGATTGAAAACACGGATAAAGGCTCGGAAGGATATTCCTTCCGGGCTTTTTCCGCTGAAAGGAAGGGAAACAGCATGGATTTGTTGGAAAAATTCAACGCGGTAGAGGTCAAGGCGGCGCAGCGTATCAGTGAGGCGGACAGAGATTTCTGTGAGCGGCACCAGGCCGCCTACGAATCGGCGATTACGTCCTACGAGGAGCTGCTCCGGGTGTACAAGCAGTTGGAGAAATCGCAGAACGACCTTCTTGGCAGTGAGGGCAAAAAGAACTCCTATCTGCTGCCTGAACGTGATGTGAGCATCAGCGAATACGCGGTGAAACAGCACTTGAAGAGCCTGAAAGAGAGCTTCCTCAAGAGCATCGTCAACCATTTCTGCGATACCTACGCGATCTCTCTTTCCTGTTGGGCCATGCAACGCTCGCTCGAAGGGGAAAGCAAGGACGACGCGGAGGAAACCAACGACGGGGATACGATGCCGAAGCCGACTGTTCGGTATGAAGCCATTGTCGAACAGGTCTTCAAGGAGATGGACGGCCGAAGCTTTGAGGAATACGCTATGTACCAGCTCAAAAGCGACGTGCGGAAAGCGGTCGGAACTGCCGGGATATGCTATGAGCGAAAGAAAGCAGTGATTTTCTTCCGCGACTCCTTCTGCTATGCCTCTACCCGATACCAATACAGCTACAACGAGAGGGTGGAGTGGGAGCTGACAGACAAAGCAAAATCCATTCAGAGAGCGCTTGCGCACTTTGAGACCGGAAAGTTTGCCGACTATCCGGGTCCCCTCGGTTCTCTTGTGACGGATGGAAAACTCAGCACAGACCTGCTGGGCTACTACGATTGCGAAAAGCTGGAAGAGATGAAGCTGTACAAGAACGGTCGCATGGATATCCGATTCGCCTCTCCCGCGCTGGCGGCTGAGTTTGAGGAAATATATCTGAAAGCATGAGGGAAGGCTATGAGCTATCAAAAATACGGAAGCTGTGCTGCTCCGACCAACGCGGAGCAGCGGCTGGCGCTCAACCGGAAGGTGATCGACATCATCAACTGCGGCGGTGTGGATGGCATCACCAATGAGGACATCTTCAACGCCTACACCGGCGACGGCGGCCTGCACGGACTGGAACGCAAGGACTACGAGAACTACCACGAATACAGCGAGGCAAAGAAAGAGATCGAGAACGGTCAGTTCTTTACTCCGCCAAACCTCTGTCGACTTGTCATCGAGGCGCTGGCGCCCTCGCAATATGACTTGGTGGCTGATCTCACCTGCGGCAAGGGCGGTTTTTTTAACTTCCTGCCGGCAGAAGAAAATGCATACGGCTGTGAGATCGACACGAAAGCCTATAAGGTGGCGCGCCACCTTTTCCCTGCGGCAAATCTGACGCAGGGCGATATCCGGCATTACAAGCCGGGCGTCCGCTTTGATTATGTCGTGGGCAATCCGCCTTTCAACCTGCGGTGGTACGTTGGTGAGGATGACTATCTTTCCCAGCTCTACTATTGCATCAAGGCCGCGCAGCTTCTCAAGCCTCTCGGAATCCTTGCGCTCATCGTGCCGCAGTCGTTCCTTGCAGACGACTTCCTCGATAAGAAGATGGTCAAACAGATGGAGGAACGGTTCAGCTTTTTGGGACAGATCGGTTTGCCGGACAACGCGTTTGCCGCGCTTGGCGTCGAGAAGTTCCAGACTAAGCTGCAGCTGTGGCAGAAGATCGGTGAAGCGCCCGGATGGGAGGCACACAGATATACGACGGAGCTGCTGTATTCAATCTCGCTTCTGGACGAAGACACCGTTTCAAGCGAGGCGAAAAAGCTCAACGAGCGAGTATTGCTGCTTCCAAAGGCGGATTTGGAGAAGAACAAGTCCCACATTCTGCTGGAGCTGGCCCGCGAGCACGCGGCATCCAAGGGATTTGCCTATGAGACGCAGAAGCTTCTGTATCAGATCAAGGCGCATCCCGCGACCAGAGAACGGTATATGAAGTGCTGCGAGTATGTCCATCGGTTCTACACGCAGGAAAAGCCCGAGGGCATGGATGAAAAGGAATGGAGCCGCGCCAAGCTGACGGAGAAGAAAGTGCTGGCCTATCTGAAAAGGGCGCTGGCACAGCAGGCGAAGAAGCCCGAAAGGGATGTAATTCGGCTTGTCAAGCAGAATGACCAGCTTGTCTACAAGGCGTACAGCAAGAAGGCAAAGCTGGGAATGTCCGACTACATGCGGACGCCGACGCAGATCTACGACGCGGTGTTGGAAGATGAGCCGGAGAAGTACCCGGGCTTCGAGCGATTCCTGCGCAGAAAACGGCAGGAGTATGACAGGCAGAGCCAGCCGTTTTGTGACATGAAGGAGGATGCCGGCATTGCGGAGTTCCTGCGCAGCCTCATCCTTTGGGACGCCGAGAATGAGATGAGCATCCAGCTCAATGACCTGCAGCGTCATGACGTAAATCTGATCCTTCAGAAGCGTTACGGAATGCTGCAGTGGGAGCAAGGCAGCGGCAAGACACTGGCGGCCATCGCGGTCGGAGCGTATCGGATGCTCCATCAGCAGGTGCATACGACCTGGGTGGTCTCCACGGCCATCTCCATCCGCAACAACTGGAACGTCGTGCTGAAAAACTACAGTCTGCCCTTTACCTTCGTGGAGCGGCTCTCCGATCTCGACAAGATCCGGTCGGGCAGCTTTGTGATCCTGACGCTCAACAAGCTGAGTAGCTATCAGGCGAGGATAAAAAAATGGATCAGGGCGCATCATCAGAACATCCAGCTTGTGCTGGATGAGAGCGATGAGATCAGCAATCCGAACACGGTGCGCGCGAAAGCCGCGTTGTCGTGCTTCCGGTGCTGCCGGTATAAGCTGCTGACGACCGGAACCAGCACGCGCAACAACATTTCGGAGTTCGCGCCGCAGCTGGAACTGCTTTACAACAACTCGATCAATATGATCTCATGGTGCCAAAACCTGTACAGCTACGATAAGGATGACGAAGAAGGCCAGCGGCTGGAATGCGACAGCAACGACTACTACGGCAAGCCGATCCCTGCCTATAAGCGCGGGTACTCGCTGTTCTCCAGAAGTCATCTGCCGGAGCGGACGACGGTGTTCGGCATCGGGCTGCGCACACAGGACATCTTTAACGCCGAAGAGCTCAACGAGATCCTTGCCAAGACCGTGATCACGCGCACCTTCGAGGAGGTGTCCGGAAAGGATATTCGGCGGCTGCATCAGGTGCCGCTCCACTTCTCGGAAGATGAACTGGATGCCTACGACGTGGTTTGCCGCGAGTTCCAGCGTATCCAGCGCAACTATTTCGGCTCGACAGGCAATTCCCGCAAGGATGCGATGCTCCGACTGATGCAGCAGATCACGTTGCTGCTTCGGGTCAGCGCCGCGCCGAGCACGCTCAAGGAGTACACAGGCGGCACGCCGGTCAAGGTGATGGCGGCGGTGGATATGGCTGCCCAATGGCCGGACGAGCCGGTGGTGATCGGCATCCGGCACAAGACGGTGCTGGATGTGTATGTGGAGGCGTTCAAGGAGTATCTGCCGGATCGGCCGCTATTTGTGGTGACCGGGCAGACCATCACCTTCGCACAACGCCGCAAGCTGCGCCGGACGCTCCGCGAGAGCGGCAACGGCATCCTGCTCTGCACCCAACAGAGCTTGCCATCCAGCGTGAACTTCGAGTTCGTCAACAAGGTCATCATCCCGGAGCTGCACTACAACAACGCGAGCATGAGTCAGTTCTATATGCGCTTTGTGCGCTATAACTCCACGCAGTACAAGGACATCTATTTCCTGACCTATGCGGGGAGTCTGGAATCCAATCTCATGCAGATGGTGCTGGTGAAGGAGAAGATCAACCTGTTCATGAAGGGACAGGACACGGACCTCGATGAGATCTACGAGAAGTTCGGCGTCGATTTCGATCTGTTCTCGCTGATGATGCGACGCGAGGAGGACGAAAAGGGCAAGTTCCACATTCGCTGGGGCGAGCAAAAGATTGCGTAAGCATTGAGGAAGGGCCATCTCGGTCCTTCCTCAACCTTAATCTGAAAACAGGAAAGGACGGGAAAACACATGAACGGAAGCGGCAGGAAGAAGACACTGGCGGACCTGAAGCGTGACGCGAAGGCCGGAACGATTAGGCTGGAGCTCATTGAGAGGTTCGGCAAGACGGGCGAGGACATTCCGGAGACACTTCGCGGCATCCGGGACGTGGCAAGGGTGAACTCTGTTTCCATCACGCTGCGAAACGAAAAAGGCGCGGAAAGCGAGCTGCGCTTTAGCCGCGCGTCCCTGATCGACTATGGCGCCGAGCGGTTGGCTGTGTACAGAGCGGGACTCCGGGAGTTGACCGATCAGGAGAGAGATGTCCTTGCGGGTGAACAGAAGATTCGTGAGGACTATTCACGGAACAATCCCTACGGCGACCCATACTGGCGGGTCAAAGAATACTACAGGGCTTCACCCTGCCCGTGGATGTATGGGTACGGTGATCCGAAGAACGGAAAGCTGTATCGTCCGCACGAAGACAAGGTGAGCGACCAAGCCGTGAAGGGCGAGCTGATCTTGCTCTATCGCGTTCACGCGGCGTAAGCAATTTGAAATGATTGAAAGGTTGTGAAACTGCTGTGAACATACAAAATAGAACGGTGCCTGAGCCATCTTGTGTCGGCTGCCCAAACAATATCCTCTATGACCGCGTTACCCCTATGAAGGTTAAAGGCGTCACAATGCACTTGGGCGAACGCTTTTGCACGGGCGGGAAACGAGCGAGACGCTTTTCCGGCAGAGATCCGAAGTTCAAGACCCCGCAATGGTGCCCAAAGCGCAAGTCGCCGTGTGAAGTGCGCATATATGATTTCTGCGATTCGACCGCTTGGTATCTTCACGAACGGATTTGCACAGAGCTTGGCAAGGACGTTTCGCCATCCGGCAGACATTATAAGATCGCCATGACGGGTCAAACGAAGCTGTCGCCAAAGGAGTTTTCGGAACGCTGCGAGACAGAAAGTGTTGCGGATCTGATTGGCGGAACCGTGCCACTTCATGGCGTGGTCGAGATCGACGACGGCATCAAGCCTGTGTTTTTTTACAAAACGCAGTCCAGCTTTGAAGTCGTGCTCTTTGACGCGGAGCACGCGGCAAAGAAAGACGGATAAGAATCTGCCACACAACGCAAATGAAGGAGAGCAGTATGAAAATACAGATTTATCCGAAAGAAATGCTTCTGGCGTTATGGAAGCAGAACAAAAAGTGGTATAAAAGCAAGGACGGCACGCCTCCGACTTGCCTGCGCTGCGGAGGGGCCATGCCTGAAGACATTGCGCGGAGCGCCCTCAGCAGATACATCGACGTCGGTGTATGTGAGAAGTGCGGAACATCGGAAGCCGTGTTGGACTGGGACGGGCGGCCTATGCCGCTTCGCGTATGGTACGTGGTGCAGCACGGCATGATCGGTCCCACATCGGATGATGCCGACGCGACTCTCAGCCCGACGTGCAGCTTCCCGGAGGTGTTTCAGCAGCCCCGCCGCGCGGTTTGGGGGCATCCCTCCGGATTCCCCATGAGCGAGCTGTGCTATTTCCGCGCCGATCACGACGGATGGAGATGGCATAACACATGGACAAACTGTCAGGAAAAACCGGAGGACGCGGTTCTGCTCAAAGAGGTGGACGATTTCTGCGGATCCCTGTTTGAACTGCCGGAGTTTCAGAATCTCGGCGCGATGCGGAAGTTCTGCGTGAGTTACGCCGAAAAACCGGATGCCACGCGAAACGATGAGTATAACGTGTATTCTGAGACCGAGCACTTCCACATCTGGCTCCGGCTGGTCACCAGAGAGCGGGACTACAACCTGTACGGTCACTATTTTCTGAAAGACGCTGTGGTGAACGAGCCAGAAGATGCATAATGGCAACGGCCCAGCCCAATGCATGAGGCATTTGGCAATGGATCAAGTAGAATAGATTCAGCGGCTGACTTGTGAGATCGTCTCGCAGACCAGCCGCTGATTTTTGCTCCTATGATGCCAACCATACTTTATATTTATTGCGATGCTCGTCCTTAAAGAACGAACTTCGTTCCATAGGCTTCTGTTCGGTATCCGTTTCCCTCCATATAATTTAAGAACGATACTCGTTCTTTTTGGGAGGGGCTGCTATGGATACGTTTGCATTAGGAACTCATATCAAGGATGCGCGGGAGAAGCTGGGCTTGACGCAGGAGGACCTGGCAGAGATCGTAGGGTACAGCGTCAGCCATGTCAGCGTTCTGGAGCGTGGTGTGAAGGCTCCGCGGCTGGAAGGATTGATTGATATCGCAAACGCGCTCCATGTCGGCTTGGACGAACTGCTCCGGGATGACCTCGCGGTTTCCAACACGATACGGGCTTCGGCCGTATCCGACCGCCTTGCGAAGCTCCCGCCAAAGAAGCAAAGGGCTATCCTCAATGTGATGGAAACCATGCTTGCGGATACCGAGGACGCATAGAGAATCGCTGCCTGTTATGGGCAGCTTTTTTCTTTTTCCCCTTTTTTCGACAAAACTCGACACACTCCTTGTGCTATAGTCAGCCTATAAGAACGATAACCGTTCTTATAGAACTTATTCCGTTTTGAAAGGAGAGCGAAAAATGGACCGAATGAGAGAAGAAATCGCGAGAAACGCCATCAAGCAAGTTGCGCTTGCGCACAACGAAACGTATGAGCAGGTGTATGCAGACATAGAAGAAGCGCTGGCGGCGGGACGCAGCTCGCAGAAGCTGGAAGAACGTGCCGCGTGGAAGGAGATTCCCTGTGAAGGTGATTTTCCAACACCGGAGGAGTTTATCCTATATGCTGTGGAACGGCTTCGTAATGCGCCGTAAGCCACCGCAACGGCAGGATACAGACGGATAGAGTATAGCAGACTACACGTTTTGTTTCAACATTTTGCAACTGAGCTTCGTATTATTTTCGCTTTGCTTGTTGAAAAGGCAGGGATTATCTCCGTATAACAGTAGTAGAAGAGGAGGTATCCAAAATGCTCATTGGAATTGACCACGGCAACCGTCTCATTAAACTTGCGAGACGTGAGCCTTTCACCTGTGGCCTTGTGGAGAGCGATATCGCGCCCTTTGGCGCGGATGTGCTCAAATACAAGGGGAAGTTCTATCAGCTTTCTGACCAGAGGATCCCCTATCATCGGGATAAGACAGAGGACGACCGATATTTCGTGCTGACGCTTTTCGCTATTGCAAAGGAAGTGGAGGCGTCCAGCGTCTATCATCCGGGCGTGATCCCCGTCCAGCTCGCGGTTGGTCTGCCGCCGGCCTACTACGGCGCGCAAAAGCAGGATTTTTTGGCGTATTTTTCAAAACGCGGTACGGTCTCTTTTGCTTTCCACGGAAGGCAGTATACGATACTGATCAGCGAAGTAGCCTGTTTTCCGCAGGCGTATGCCGCCGCCGTGACCATGTATGAAACCTTGTGCGGCATACCGCAGGCGATCATCCTCGATCTTGGAGGCTATACCACAGACTACCTCCGCGTCAAAAACGGCGCTGGAGATTTGACGGTCTGCGACTCTCTGGAAAAGGGCGTGATCCTGTACTACAACAGAGTGCAGTCCAGACTGCGCGCGGAGCACGATCTGTTGCTCTCCGAGGCGGAAATCGACGCCGTCTTGACCGGGAAGCAGGCCGAGTTGCCCCAGCCGGTCGTCGATATCGTGCTCAATCAGGCGCAGGAATACATCACCGATCTTTTGAACACCTTCCGTGAACACCAAATCGAACTGAAGTCGTGTCCCATCATCTTCGTTGGCGGCGGGGCGCAGCTCTTCAAGGGGCAGATCCAGAAGTCCGGCAAGATTGGTAAACCGATCTTCGTGGACGATATTCGCGCGAACGCCTGCGGTTACGAAAAGATGTACGAGCTGAGACGCAAGGGATGGTGAGCGCATGGCGGAGAAGAAGATGCCGGGTCGCTTCACGGTCCAGTTCAATATGGAAGACCCCCAGCAGCGAGAGGCCGCGGCGTTCCTAGAGCGTCAGGGGCGGCGCAAAGCGCAGATCATCACCAACGCGCTGCTACACTATCTGAATTGCGACAGGGCAAGCGCGTCGATGTCCACGGGAACCAGTCAGTTGGAAGCCCGCTTGTCAGAAATTATAAAAGGGTTACTTAACAAAGAATTTGCTTCGAGGGAGAAGATGGAAAATGATTCTGCCCAACCCATTTCAACTATCCCACAGCAGACAATGGATTACTCCAGGATTGAGGAAACACTGTTGGCGTTTGATCAGCAGTAGAGAGCGATAAGAATGAGCCACCTTATGAGCACGGCAGTGAATCCAACTAAGCTGCCGTGCTTTTGCATAACAGAATGAAGCAAATAAATTGTCAAAAGGGCTGACTTGTTTTGTTTTATTTTTCTCTTGATTCATTATCCGTTCTCGTCAATTATCCTCTAATAGCCCATAAAAAGCTACGGAACGGCTGCAATTTTTTTGGTTAGTGGATCCATATTGTTTGCAAGCAAGAATGCGTTGCAATCATCTACACTTTTACCCCTGCAACAACGAATAAAAAAATTATATATCTTGCCCTCATCGTTTAGGGGGATCGTATAAAAAGCAGATTCTAATAACTCTTTGCTATCCCACAAATCGAGTTGTAACCCAATGCATATCGCGAGTACAGCATAAAACGATGGCTTTGTTTCTCCGGTTCTAAAACGTCTGATATGACGATCTGATAAATGGATCCGTTCCCCTAGTTCTATGTCGTTCAATTTTTCCTGCTTCATAAACCCAGACAACATAACAGGAAACGAATCAGCCCTTGTTTTATAATGGCTCTTAAAATTCCCATACATTTCCGCCATTTCCTTGTCTACGGAAAGCTCATTTTCTGCTGGTGTAACAACATGCTTGGTGGAATCTCGTGAATAAGAGAGAGTTAACGTATGATCTACAGGAAGGGGCGGAAGATCTGCTGTTATCGCTATCTTTTCTTCCTCATACAAATATGCTGTGCTATTTCCCGCTCGTTCTTTCAAAGCCTCAGCAACTGTTTCGCTGATTTTGCTTTCTGTTCTCTTGTCCTCTCTTTTTTGACGGATTCTTCGCCACCAATCTCTGAATTTGACAATCAGTATTCCGTTAAAGCGGGTATCATTTGATTCTTCTTTTTCGATTTGGTGATGCGACTTGCCAAATTGATAGCTATCCGACCAATTATCCAGCCAACTATCCTGCACATCATCTATTCTTTTGATTTTCAGCAGATACTTTTCAGGATGCCGATAGACGATTGGTTTCATCCGTACCCGCCTGTCTTTCATTTCAATGGTGTCTTCTGTGCATAGACACATGAAGTTGTCTATAAGAATATATTTCTCAGAATCCACGGCACGGCGAAACGCCGACGATGAGGCATACAGCTCCATAATGTCGGTGTTTGCTAAAGAATATGCTTTCATATTCTCTGTCAGTTTCTCCATGCTTTGCCCCCCCTTATACCAGCTTGGTCGAATCATAATGTGGCATTCTATCAAAAAAACTGTTTCCTGTCGAGTGTTTTGATTACTATTGTTTCTATGGAAATCCAGATAAGGTTTTTTTCTGGCGTCGTGGCGGCAACATATCAACAAACATACAATATATAGAATAGAAACATTGACAAGCACAGCATCTTGCGTTATACTACGATTGTAATTGATTGATAGTGCGTCCTCCTCGGAGGGATGGTCATGCGCCGTCTGGCGGGAAACGTCCTGCATTGCACAAGTTGTGTTGGGTTTGTACTGATTCAACGGGATTTGACGCGCCTTTTGGTGCTCTCCCGTTGCTTTTTTATTTCATAGGGAGTTTCCCTTACCGCGTGAGCGGGAATGACAGAGACTCGTCCTTTGGATGGGTCGCAGGCTGATCGAACAGCCTTGTTGTCATTCCCGCTCTTTTTTGTTGCCCAAATGCCGCAAGGCTTTGAGGATATATGAGAGGAGCGCAGGAATATGAAAAACAAGGCACGCTGGAAGCCGGGCGGTCGAGACAGAACTCCCGCCGGAGCACCGATGATCAACCGCAGCAAAAATCGCAAAAGAAAGGAGACGCGTGAACGCACCGCAAAGGAGGTCAAGGCAGCATGACGGAGGCATATCAGCCCAACGTGCTGGCGGACACCGCAAGTATGTCCCGCGAAGATTGGCTTGCCTGTCGGAAACAGGGCATCGGCGGCAGCGACGTTGCCGCAATGCTGGGGATATCCCCTTTCCGAACCGCGAGAGATCTCTACTATGACAAGCTGGGCATTGCCCCGACAGTCGATGGGGATGCCAACTGGGTTCAGCTGGAGATGGGAAACCTTCTAGAGCCGCTGGTTGCCCGTATCTTCGAGAAGAAGACCGGTCTCAAGGCTTATCAGCGCAAGGCGATGTTCCAGCACCCGCGCTATCCCTGGATGTTGGCCGATCTGGATTATCTGGTCGATCTGCCGGACGGAAAGCCGGCGATCCTGGAAATCAAGACGACAAACTACAACGCGCGCGACAGCTGGTGGTACAACGGGCAGGAGATCGTCCCGCCGTACTACGAAACGCAGGGCAGGCACTACATGGCCGTGATGAACATCGACCGCGTCTACTTCTGCTGTCTTTACGGCAACCGGGAGGACGAGGCCATCATCCGTGTGCTGAACCGGGACCCTTTCTGCGAAGAGGAACTCATCATGCTGGAGGATCTGTTCTGGCACGAGAACGTCCTCGCTCGGAATTCTCCGGACTACACGGAGCGCGGCGACCTTGTCATGGAGAGCCTGAAGCGTCAGCTTGGCCCATGTGAGAAGGATGCCCCGCCTGTGGTGCTCAAGGTGCCTCAGTATCGGCTGATCCAGAGATACGAGGCGCTGCAGGAGGCGAAAAGGCGCTGCGACGCCGACGCCAAGGAAATCGACGAAGAGCTGTCCCGCATCAAAGCAAAGCTCATTGAGGTGATGGGACACAGCAGCTCCGCGACCTACGACACCGGCGACGGCGGCGGATACCTGGTCTCCTACAATCCTGTCCGAAAGGTCGGAATTACAAAGGAGAATCTGGAGCGACTGAAAGCGGTGCACCCGGAAATCTACCGCGAGTACGTCACCACACAGACGAGCAGGCGGTTCAGCATCAAACAGACAAAGCTGGAAGCAGCGTAGTCGGAAAGGTAAGGTGAACAGATGGGTGTCATAGCAGCATTTGACAAGATGCTGTTCTGTAACCAGGCAAGCAAGTATTCCGTCGTGCGGTTCAAAACCGCCGATATGATGATCCCGCAGGGCGCAAGAAGCCCCTACAAGTACAGCGATCACCTGCTCCGCTTCACGGCAGTCGGCTACGGTCTGCCGCAGACAGACAGCGTCCAGGTCGATCTGGACGGGCAGTGGATCGATGGAAAGTACGGCGTACAGCTTCAGGTGGAGCACTGGCACGAAGTCGTGCCGCCGACCATTGACGGCATCCGGGGCTACCTTGCCTCCGGGCTGATCAAAGGCATCGGCCCGAAAACGGCTGACGCCATCGTGGATCGGTTCGGGCTTGCCTCTCTCGACGTGATGGAGAATCACCCGGAGCGTCTGACGGAGATCCGTGGCATCACCACGGAGAAGTTGGACGAGATCCGGAACGGCTACGCCGAGAGCCGCGCCATGCGCGACCTAATGATGGTGCTCGCGCCGTTCAAGGTGACCCCGACGACGGCGCAGAAAATCTACGAGCATTTCGGGCCGGGCGGTGTGGAGCTGCTACGGCAGAGTCCGTATCTGCTCTGCCAAATGCCCGGCTTCGGCTTCAAGCGCGTGGACGCCATCGTGCAAAAATCCGGCGGCGACCTCTTTGACCCGCACAGGGTTCAGGGCGCGGTCTTCTATGCGCTTGAAAAAGCGCGCAGTGAACACGGGCATCTGTACTCCGAAGCAGGAGAACTGATTGCCGCAACCATGCAGCTGCTGAACGAAAAGGTGACGGACGCGACAGAACGCATTCCTGCCGCTCTTATCCAAAAGCAGCTCTGTGAGATGATTACGGCGAACATCGTGGTTTCCAACGGCGGTAACATCTACCTGACGCACGTTTTCACGCAGGAAAGCGAGACGGCAGCCAAAATCGCCGCCATGCTGCTCGACCAGCCTGCTCCGGTCAACCTTGCGCCTGCGATGCAGCAGGTCAAGGCGGCACTGGGGATTCGGCTGTCCAAGCAGCAGACGGAGGGCGTTGAGATGGTGTTTCGGAACAATCTGTCCGTCATCACGGGAGGTCCCGGCACCGGCAAATCCACCGTCCTCAAAGCGGTGGTAGAGGCCTATAAGCTGCTCTATCCCGGAAGGAAGATCGCCCTTGCGGCGCCAACGGGCAAAGCAAGCCGGCGCATGGCGGAGACCACAGGAATCGCCGACGCCCAGACGCTGCACAGCCTTTTGGGGCTGTTCGGAGAAGACGCCGGATGGCAAAAGCAGAAGGAACTGGACGCAGATTTCCTGATCGTGGACGAAAGCTCCATGATCGACATGTGGCTCGCGTACCAGATGTTTGCCCGGCTCAAGGCCGGTACGAAGCTGCTGCTGGTCGGCGACGCCGATCAGCTGGAGAGCGTCGGAGCGGGCAACGTGTTCCAGCAGATCATCGACTGCAGCATCGTCCCTGTCACAGTTCTGGATGAAATCTTCCGTCAGGCGAAGGACAGCCTCATCGCGTACAACGCGAAGTTCATCAAGGAACAGAACACCGCTTTGTACTACGGCACGGACTTCGATTTCATCAAGGGAGAGTCTCAGGAAGAAGTCGCGGAGCTAATCCGCGGCATCTATCGCCGCGAGATCGCGGTCACCGGGATCGATCAGGTGCAGATTTTGACGCCCTTCCGCTCTAACGGAGAGGCGTCCGCCAATCATCTGAACGCGGTCATTCGGGACGAAATCAACCCGCAGAAGGGATCCGTACCCGAAGTGAATTTCGGCGGCAAGGTGTTTCGTCTGCACGACCGCGTGATGCAGACGAAGAACGACTACGACCTCAAAATGCTCGACGCAAAGGGGAACGTGGTCGCCTCCTGCGTATTCAACGGTGAGATCGGAAGGGTCTCGCAGATTGGCTCAGGCTCGCTGACCGTCGATTACGACGGCAGATTTGCAACCTATCCCTTCGAGCTTCTGAACGAGCTGGAGCTTTCCTACGCCATGACGGTCCACAAATCGCAAGGAAGTGAGTACGACACTGTGATTATCCCGCTGCTGTCGGCGCACAGCATCCTGCTCACGCGCAACCTGATCTACACGGCAGTCACGCGCGCCAAGCGCCGCGTGCTGCTGGTAGGCGAGAAACGAGCGCTTTTTATGGCTGTGAAGAAAAGCGGCAAGGGCAAGCGCAACACGCTGCTTGGCACTCGCATCAAGCGCAGTTATGAGTCTAACAAGGCAAACATCCAAAAAGCCAGTTAAAAATTAGAAAGGAGCAAGCAAAATGAACGGTCTGGCAAACACGATCATCGGCACGGTCCCCGCGGCGCAGGAACTGCGCAAGGTCAAGGGCTTCGACCCCTTGAAGTATCTTCACAAGGCAATGACGGCAGACGGCGGCGAAGTCCTGACGCTGGAGCTTCGCTACAAGAAGCTCTGGTTCCGGCTCGCCTGTCCCAACGGGCGTATGCTTCTCAAGCCCCTGCAGCTGACGGAACAGCTCGCCATCTTTGAGGCGATGGTCTTCCAGAGCAGGGACGAGCAGGAGCCGCTTGCCCGGATCACCTCGACGGCAACGCGCAGCGAGTCTCCGGATGGCCACTATGTGGAAGCAGCTCAGGACAGGGCACTGGACGAGGCGCTGGAAAACGCCGGATTCGGCATCCAGCTCTGCGATTTCGTCAAGAACGCCGGGCGCGTGGGGTTTGGATCCGCGGTGACGCCGCCTCAGCCGGGCGACGCTGAAACCGATACGGAGTCCCTTCCCGCGCAGGCCGTCACGGCTGAACCGGAACGTGTTCCCGAGGCCGTGAGCGAAAGCGCAAAGCAGACTGTGCCGAAGAAGGAACCGCAGGTCACGGCGTCGCTCTTTGACAGCGCCGAGCCTACAGCTGTGACCGTTCCCGCGCCGCTGCACGAGGCAAAAGCCGAACAGCCTGTGAACGAGGTTGTTGCCCAGCCCGAAAGCAAGGTTGTCCAGCCCGAGAACGAGGCTGCCGAGGCTGTTGCCGCGCCTTCCGCGCTGGATCAGCTGATGGCAAACACCCATCAGAATGTTGTGCAGTTCCCGACGCCGATTGCTGCCTCGGAGAGCGCGGCGCCCGCGCAGGAGCTTGACCCGCTGCCCGTCAATACCGCCGATGCAGGCAAGTCTGCCTACACGCCGGATATGAGCGTTGAGGAGATCCAGAGCCGCATGACGCTGGACGAGGCAAAGGGTGTGGTCGTAACCTCCGGGCTGTGCGCCGGCATGACGCTGGAGCGCGTGGCAAAGGAGCGCCCGGCTAACCTTCGCTTCTATGTGTTCTCCGAGGCGACGAACAGTGTACTCAAGGCCGCGGCAAAGCTGGTCCTTGACGATATGAACCTTGCCAAAGCCAGCTGAGAGGCACCGACGTGCAAACGGGTAACTTCCCTTTCGACATCATGGATATCGCCAGCCTTCTCCGCCTGAACGTCAGACGGAGAGGGTCGGAAGGCGTATATGTCGATTGCCCGATCTGCGGGGACAAACGTGGAAAAGCCTATCTGAATACGGCAAAGAACGTCTGGCGCTGCAACTACTGCTCCAATGGCGGCGGTATGCTCGCGCTGTATGGCAGAGTCCACGGCATGACCAATTCGGAAGCTTACCACGCGATCTGCGACGAGTTGATGACCGGTGACCACATACGGGGAACCTGTTCGATTGCCCGGAGCACGGAAGCGCAGGTTCAGCAGTCGGAAAGAGCCGACGCGCAGCAGATCCATCGGACGCTGTCCGCGCTGCTTTCCATGCTGCCCCTCAGTGACGCGCATCGAGAGCATCTCCGCATCTGTCGGGGGCTGAACGACGAGCAGATTCGGGCTTTTGGGTTCAAGAGCACGCCGAGTCAGATTCAATGTCTGTATCTGGCAGACCGGCTGATGAAAAGCGGCTGCACCGTGGAAGGTGTGCCGGGCTTCTATCTGGACGACAAAGGACGCTGGACGATACGATTTTACAGCCAAACGTCCGGCATCCTCATCCCGGTGTATGGCATTGACGGATTGCTCCGTGGCTTTCAAACCCGGCTGGATCATCCCATACGGGATAAAAACGACCCACCGGAAAAGCAAGGTGTAAAGTATCTTTCCCTTTCGTCATCCGGGAAGAAAATGGGCACGTCCTGCGGGAGCCTGGTGCATTTTGTCGGAGACCCCAACGCCCGCGTCGTGTATGTGACCGAAGGCGCGCTGAAGGCTGACATTGCCCACGCGCTGACCGGGCGGAGCTTTCTGGCGACGTCCGGCGCGAACAACGTCTCCTGCTTGGACGAGATTTTCGCTTTTCTGAAGCGGAACGGCACGGAGGAGATTATCGAGGCGGAGGACATGGACAAGTATCGAAACGCAGCCGTCAACAGCGGCGCGTCCAAGGTCTATCTGCTGGCAAGAAAGAACGGCCTTGCCTGTCGGCGCCTGACATGGAACCCCCGATATAAGGGGATCGACGACTGGCAGCTTGCGCTGCGTGCGCAAAAAGCCGAATTGAAGGAGGAGTTGAGTTTGGAAAAAGCCTATGATGGCACCGAAGCGGTGACGCAGCATTTCCGTATCTATCAGATCGATCTGGAGCAGACGCGCACCATACCCTATGCTTTTCTCGGCATGGATGCTTTGAAGAAGCTCGGGTATGATGCCCCTCACCCGGAGGACTATCGCCTCATGTATGACGGCGTGATCCCCCGCTCTGCCGGGCAGAGCGACACAGATGTGCTGGAGCGGATCTTTGTGCGCTTCAACCTGAATCATCCCAAGGATTTCCGTGGTCACAGTCTCTCCGTGTCCGATGTCGTGGAGCTTTTCGACGAGACAAACCGGACATGGTATTACTGCGACAGCATCGGTTTCCAGCCCACGGTGTTTTCGCCGGAGCTGGCAGGAGCAATGAAGGAAGCGTAGGCTCGGACGTCTGCGCAAAAAAAGAGAGGGAAACGGTTTTCGGTGTAAACGCCGGGCCGCTTCCCTCATTTTATAAGGAGGATTATCAAAATGGGAGCATTTTCCATGCTGGACCTGGAGCAGCAGTTCAGCGCCATCGGAGGACAGCCGATCGCTGCTGTAGAAAACGCCGAGGAAGAGAAAAAGTCTCCGTATGAGGCTGAATCCTTGCTCGGCAAAGCGCAGGAGCCGACAACCGACGAAGATGTAGCACAGGAATGCGATGATGACGTGCCGGAGGGTGTCAAAGCCGAAGCTCCGGAGGATGCGGAACTCACTGACGAGACGGAGGAGGATTCCTCTGGTGAGCAGAAGACGGAAGCCGAATCCGATGACGAAGATGCCAAGCGCCAAGCGCACGAAGAAGCCGAGGCAAAGCGCAAGGCGGAATTTGAAGCAAAGTTCGCCGAGCGCCGCGCCAAGGAGCAGGCGGAGCGCGACCGCGTGGCTGCTCTCTCCGACGACGCCGTGATGATGGAGGCGATGAAGCGCGTTGCCGCAGGCTTTGAGCGGCTAACCCGCCGCAACATGAAGGATATGGTCAGCGAGTACGTCCAGACCATGTGCGTCAGCGATCCCGCGTTTGGACGCTGCGTGATGGACCCGAAGAAGTCGATGATCAACTGCGTCAGGCATATCAACAACAAAGCCCGAGAGTACATCAAGCAGGAGATGGAGGACAACGACATCCAGCCCGAAAACGGTATGTATGGCGGCGACGTCCCCGATGATGTGGTGTACCAGTGGGCGGTGGAATACTTCAACGACCCCAACGCCAAAGAGGATGAGGTCAAGGAGGAGAAGTTCGTGCCGAAGCCTTATTACGGCGGGTCGAGCAAGTCGAAGAAAAAGGAGAAGGCAAAGCCCGCGAAAAAGGCCGAAAAGAAGCCGGCGAAGGAAAAGCCGCAGAAAAAAACGGCTCCGAAGCCCGCTGAAAGCGAGCAGATCAGTCTTCTGGACGGATTTGGCACAGCCGGGGAGAACGCGGCATGATCGCCTACAAGGGATTCTCCCCCGGCCTCGTCTGCCGCGGGTATCAGTTCAAGATGGGACTCAATGTGACCCCGGAGGCGAACTGCGTGCACAACGGCTTTCACTGCGCTGCCAATCCCCTCGATTGCCTGACCTACTATTCGGATTTTGCTCAAAACGAGTATTACATCGTGAACGCGGGCGGCGATATCGACGAGGACGACCGAGACAGCAAGATCGCCTGCACGGAGCTGACGATCCTCAAGAGGCTTGATCTCAAGGACTTTGTGCTGCACGCGCTGGTCTATCTGCACGACCATCCGCTGATGCCGTGGAACCAACACGTCAAGTGTGACGCAGGTGAGGCAAACAGCGGCTTTGTCATCGTTCGAGGTATCGACCCGAAGGCGGCGGGCAAGGACGGCGACGTCCTTGCCCTTGCCAGAGAGAGTGCGGACGGCAGCAAGGTGGAGCAGATCGCGTTGACGGTCGTGGACGGAGTACATACCCACGCGGGCACCTGGTACAACATTGACTTGCGGCCCTGTACAGTCTTCTCCCCTGTTGGGAAAGAGTGCGCGGAAGGGTCCAAAGGAGGGGTTGCAGTATGAAAAAGAAAGAACTGTTGGCGCTCCCGACACCGCTGGCCACCTCGCGTATGCTGAAGCTCGCTGCGGCGAACCCGCCAAAGATTCTCGAAGAAAAGCACTGGTGGAGTAAATCCGTCGCCAGAAAGACCGTATACCGCTATCCGTTGTATATGCGGTGCATCGTGCAGGACGGGATCGCCGTGATCTCGTATCACATGGCCGATACGTTGCAACTGGGCGCGCGCAAGCCGCTCTACACGCTGTTTGTTGATCGGGCGAAGGACCAGTTCCTCACCTACTGCCACACCAACGACAGGTGGTTGACCGCCAAAACAGTCAATCTGAGCTGGCCGTCCTACGTATACCACGGCGGCAATGTCTGGATCTCCGCAGCAGACCGAAGGCGGCTGCAACGTTACTTTGGCTCGAAGGAGAGCGTTCGGCGCATCATCTACGAGTTTCAAGATGGCGTCCGCCTCCGTCAGCTCATTGCCAGGCAAAAACGTGAGACCGATCCTTGGGACGAGGAGCAAAAGCAGGTTCCAGCGCTTCCGAAGGACTGGCTGCATTGGGTGAACAAGGTCGGCATCCCCGAACAGTTTATCTTCTACCAGTACAGGCGCGGCGGCGCGAAGACCGGCTACTGCTCATACTGCGAGAAGGATGTGCCGATCATCGGCAAGCCGCACCACAACAAGGACGGACGCTGCCCCTGTTGTCGGCACCAAATAAAGTACAAGGCGCTCGGCAAGGTCGGCTTTCTGGTGACGGAGAACTACTATGTGTATCTGCTCCAGAAAACTGCCTGCGGCTTCGTGCTTCGTGAGTTCCGGGCATGGCGGCGTCAGTGCAAGGGTGAATACCAGACGCCCAAGACCAATTATTATGAGATTCGGCGTTCCTTCTTCACTGCGGGAGGCAAGCAGATCAGCGCGTATGCCTGGGATTGGTACAAGCAGCGCGAGGTTCGATGGGTCCGATGCGGTATTCTGAATGCGCACAGCTACGCTTGGCAGCAGAAAGGGCGCGTATACGGCAAGACGCTCCCTCAACTGATGAAAGGCTGTCTGAATCACACCGGTTTCAAGGAGTATCTTGCGGACCATGCCGTTTTGGACCCGGAGTACTATCTTGCCGTTTACAACCGCTTTCCCAGGATCGAGCAGCTCGTCAAGGCGGGTCTTACCGGCATGGTTCGTGAATGCCTATACAATGTGGGTAACTACGAACAGTCTATTCCGGACAAGCAGGGTGGATCGCTCAAAAAGGCGCTCGGTCTCAACGGTCAGCAATTCAAGCGGCTGCGCGAGAACAACGGCACCCTTGACTACCTTCTCTGGCTGCAATTCGAGTTGTTGACTCAGGCGCCGATTCCTGACAAGGTAATTCATTGGATGTGCGAACACAAAGTCATGCCGCGGAACATCGAGTTCATCATCGGTCGCATGAATGTGACGCAGGTCTGCAACTATATGCGGCGGCAGATGTTCATCTACCATATGGACGCCGGTACCATGCTGACGACATGGCAGGACTATTTGAACATGGCGGCAGGATTCCACTACGATGTTTACGACGAGATCGTTTATCGCACCGCGAAGTTGAAAAGGCGCCACGACGAGCTTGTCCGGCGCAGCAAGCACAAGGATACCGTCAGCCGCGCCGGTCAGCTTCTTCAGAAGTTCCCGCACGTCGATGCGATCTGTCAGTCGCTTGCCGAAAGGTACGGGTACACCGACGAGGTCTACACCGTCGTTGCCCCGAAAGGCTTGGTGGATATCATCGAAGAGGGCGATACGCTGCATCACTGCATCGCAAGCAGTGACCGCTACATCGAGCGCATTGAGCGGCATGAGAGCTATCTCCTTTTTCTGCGCAAGACTTCGGACACGCAGGAACCGTATTACACGATGGAGGTTGAGCCGAACGGCACGGTACGGCAGATCCGTACCATATACAACCAGCAGAACAAAGACATTGACAAAGCCCGCGCATTCCTGCGCGAGTGGCAGAGGGTGATTGCAAAGCGTCTGACCGACATTGACCGTAAGCGTGCGGAACAGAGCCGCGAGCTGCGCGATCAGGAATTTGAGCAGATGCGAAACGACCAGATTAAAATCCACGACGGCGATTTGAACGGAAAGCTTTTGGTGGACGTGCTGACCGCCGATCTTCTCGAAAACGCCGCCTAAAACATTCGGGAGGACGCGCCATGCGGCACGTCCTCCCTCTGTAAAAGAAAGGAAGGTTTCCCTATGAAACAGCTTGGTAATCTCGCCATCGTTTGCGCCAGACGCCCGGATATCAACCTGACCACGCAGGACGGCATCGTTTTTGTCCGTTCCAGAGTGACGGGCGAGACCATGACCGCGCCGTGGGACAGCGACCGCAAAATCGAGCGAATCATCCATGAGATTAACTTCGGCTCTTTCGGCGAAAGACGGGGCGCTTGACGATGCGCATCACAACTTTCCGAGAGCTCATGTGCATTCTCCGGGAGCACCCGCTGATCGAGGTCATCGCTCACAGGACGCCCGCTCATATCGGTGAGTTTCGCCGTGTAAAGATTGTGGAACGGGCGAGCTTTTACAGTGTGATTGAAGGCCAGCCGGAGCATCCGATAAGCCGCAGGAACAAAGGCCGCGGCACAGATACATGGTTGCTCTATCCCACCTATGTCTCATTCCGAGGCGATACTTGCACGGTCAAGAATATCGTGGAGGTAAGGAACAGAGTAGAAAATCCCGCCGACTATATCACGTTTCGCGTATTGGAGGAACGATAGCATGGAGCAGTTAGGCAAACTCATCATCGCCTGTGCGCAGCGGCGGGGCGCCGTTTTGTGGATGCAGGAGGGCGCAGTCCACGTTTGCGTGGGGAAAGGCGCCTTGAGCAAGGTGTATTCCGCCGAAAACCATGATGAAACGGCAATTCAGAAGATCATCAACGAGGTGAGAGACGGCGCGTATGCCATAGACGCCGGCGCACAGCGGAAGGAGGCAACGTAATGGAACAGAAAAGCGATATCCAGAAGGTGCAGGAGCTGACCGCGAGGCTCAACCAGTACCGCGACGAGTATTACAACAAAAACGCCCCGTCTGTCACAGACGAGGTGTACGACCGGCTCTTTGACGAGCTGAAACGGTTGGAAGAGTTTTCGGGCTACCAGCTCGCCAACTCCCCCACCTGCAGCGTGGGCTACCCGTCCGTGGGTATGCTCGAAAAGACGAAGCATGAGATCCCCCTGCTCTCGCTCGACAAAACGAAGCGCGCAGAGGATCTCGTGAGCTTCATCGGCGCGCAGCCGATCCTGCTCATGCTCAAGCTCGACGGTCTCACGGTCAAGCTGACCTACGACCACGGCGAGCTACTGGAGGCGGCGACCCGCGGCGACGGCGACGAGGGCGAGGTCATCACGCACAACGCTGCGGCAATCCTCGGCATACCCATGAAGATCCCGCATCAGGAGCGTTTGGTGGTGAGCGGAGAGGCGTTTATCCGCCCGATCGATTTCCAGCGTCTCAGCGCGACGCTACTCGACAGCACGGGAAAGCCCTACAAGAACGGGCGCAATCTGGCTGCCGGCTCCGTCCGGCTGCTGGATGCCGCCGCCTGTAAGGACCGCTGCGTCACGTTCATGCTGTTCAACGTCATCGAAGGCTTGGACGATGTAGAAACGCTGTCGGGAAAGTGCTATGTCCTGAGCGTTTATGGCTTTCCCATCTGCCCGTATCTCAAAAGCAGCGGCAATGTGACGAAGCCGGATCTGGAAGCTGCCATCCAGCAGCTCCGCGACTACGCCAAGAGCAACGACATCCCCATCGACGGCGCCGTGGTGAAGTACGACAACGTGGCCTACGGCAAGGCGCAGGGACGCACGGGGCATCACTACAAGGACGGTCTCGCCTTCAAGTTTGAGGACGACCTCTTTGAAACGACGCTCCAAAGCGTCGAGTGGAACCCGTCGCGCACCGGCGAGATCACGCCCGTCGCCATCTTCGACACCGTGGAGATCGACGGCTGCGCCGTGTCCCGCGCCAGCCTCCACAATCTCTCCTTCATGGAGGATCTGGAGCTGATGCCGGGCAACCGCATCCTTGTCAGCAAGCGGAACATGATCATTCCCCATGTCGAGGAAAACCTTGACCGAGGCGGCTTCGACCTGCAAAGACTCGTTCCGTCCGCCTGTCCCTGTTGCGGGATGCCGACACGCATCCATGAAAACGCGGCGGACGGACGCGCGACCAAGACGCTCTTTTGCGACAATCCCGGCTGCCCGACGCGATATCTGCGCCAGTTCGTGCATTTTACGGGCGATAAGGCAATGGATATCGCGGGGCTCTCCGAGGGGACTCTGGAAAAGTTGATCGGTCACGGGTTCCTCCGCAGCTTTACGGACATCTACCGTCTCGACCAGCATAAAGACGAGATCGTGATGATGGACGGCTTCGGCGAAAAATCCTGGCAGAACCTTTGGGACGCGATCCAGCGCAGCCGCGAGACGACGTTCGAGCGGTATCTTTGCGCGATGGACATTCCGATGGTCGGGAACACCGCAAGCCGCGCGCTGGCAAAGGTCTTCCATTCGAGCCTTGACGAGTTCGAGGCGGCGATCATGGAAGACTATGATTTCAGCAGCCTCCCGGACTTCGGCGCGACGCTCTCTGGCAACATCCACGACTGGTTTCAGGTCGAGGAGCATTGGTATCTCTGGTCGGAGCTGCGCGAGTGGGTGCATATCGCCCCGCCCGAGGCGCCGCGGGAGACGCCTGCCGCGGCGGGAAGCCCGTTTGCCGGGAAAGTCATCGTGGTCACGGGCAAGGTCGAGCCGTATTCCCGCAGTGAGATGAACAGCTTCATCGAATCGCTGGGTGCGGTCGCCGGCAGCTCTGTCACGGGCAAGACCAACTACCTTGTCTGTGGAGAGAAAGCGGGCAGCAAGCTCGATAAGGCGCGCTCGCTGGGTATCCCGGTGTTGACGCCGGACGAGTTCTTCGCCATGGCGCGGCCGCAGGTTGCATGAAAGGAAAAAGGGATCGCGTCGCTCTCACGAAGATCGGCGCGATCCTTCTTGATCACTACTTTATTTCCTGTTCTAACTCATCAAACTCCGGCGTAGAGAAGAATTGTCCCAGCGTGATTCCAAACCCGTCGCACAGCTTCTTGAGCGTGACGGCACCGGGATTCTTGCTTTCACCGTTCAGGATCGATTTCACGGTTGCCTGCGGGACGCCCGCAATATTGCTTATTCCGTTCGGCGTTATTCCTTGGATTTTGCACAGCTGTCGAATGCGGTAAGCGATCGCTTCCCTTGTGTCCATAAACCGTCTCCCTGTGATTTGTCACTAATTGAGATGATAAATCGCAGGGACATTTTTTGTTAGTGATACTTCACTAAACGAAAAAAATGTGTTACTATAGTGACATATCACTGAAACGAGGGCCCTTGTGGAATCTAGGGTGATTCTGAACGGCTATGAAACCTTAATTGTTCCAAGGTAAAAAAACTCGTAGAGTGTTTTACTCTACGAAACAACTGCGCCATAAATAATCCTTTTTTCAACTCCACAATACACCAAGTCACAATATCTGTCAATATGTCGCACCAAAAATTATAGAAGGTGACGAATCTGGTCGGAATAGTCAATTTAACAAATGAATTTGCCATGTGCGGTTGTGAATTCGGACAGGTAGTGCGGGGCAGGCTGGAGTATCAGTCTGTCCGCCCTCACGAGTTGAGTGTCGCATAATACGACAATACCCTCAGCCATCGTCAGTTTTTGCCTTTTGGCAAGCGGCGGATTGCCGATATCCGTCGCTCTGATGCTATTGAACTGGTCGGTTCCCCCGCTCTGGTCAGAAGCGGTCTTTATACCAGGCCGCAGATGACATTTCTGCGCTCCGCAATAATACACCACTATGTGAATCCTACGGTGAAACAACTGATAAGTTTATGGATTTATTTTGCAAGTCTATTCGCCGTCGATAGACCGTCAAATAAACCGTCAGCCATCAGTAAAGTCAGAAAATCAGGATTTTTTATACCTTTTTCCATGAGTAAAACACTCTACGAAAAAATCCGGGTGGAGGTGACCGAATGGACGCCCAATCGAGATGGCCATTAACGGAGGGTATGAGAGCAGAGCTCATTGAAAAGATTTCCGCGAATCTACAACTTTTAAGAGTAAAAATGGGGATCTCGCAAGAGGAGCTAGCCAAGATAATCGGCATATCGCGGCAAACGTATTCGGTATTCGAGTCGGGGCGACGGACGATGTCGTGGCAAGTGTTCCTGTCGCTGGTGCTGTTTTTTGACGTCAACCCTGCGACGCACGATTTGCTTCACCACTTAGGGTGCTTCCCCGACATTCTCATCGACAACATCGATCAAGATCATAAATCAGGCAACCCGGCAAAGACCGATTATGAGCAAAACGCAGACATCTTAGAGATGCTTTCAAAGATTGATGACCAGGCGCTGCGTTCGATTCGGACGATGCTGATGGTTGAATACGCACGTTGCACGAACACCCCCGGTGAAGCGGTGGTGAAAGCCTTCGACGGGTCAAATTTCAGGAGCGTTGGCAAAGCAGATTCGGAAATTCAAAGTGCTCTGGATCGAATAAGAACCAGATCCGAGAAGAATGAAAAAGAATGACGTACGGGCAACCGTCAGAAGAGTTAAGAAAGAATACCGGCTGAACAAGGTCGGTAGCGAGGATCTAAAGAGGATTATTCAGGATCAGGGCTTTACGGTAATCGATTTTATACCAGAGAGTAATGACGGCGATGTTGAGATAATAGTTCAGCGGCTCGATTTATTTGATTACCTTAGAAGATTAAAGGGCTTTACCTATTCTGATACTAGCTTTCATCTTGTGTTTGTGCGTGCAGATCTGAACGAATCGGAAAAAGCAATCGTACTGGCGCATGAGGCTGGTCATATCCTTTGTAATCACTTGGGAACCAACCCGATGCTCGGCAGTAGCGTTACCGAGGAGATGGAAGCAAACCAGTTTACGACGTATTTGCTGACGCAATCGGTGCCAGAAAAGGTCGGAAACTACGTTGCCTCGCACAAGGCGGCAGTTATATCGGTCGTCGTGGCGGCTTTCATTTTGTTGGGGGCTGGAGCATGGGTGATTTATAGAGTTCAGGAAAGCAAGTACTACGGCGATTATTACGTGACTGAGCACGGCGAGAAGTACCATCAACGCGATTGTCCTTACATCAAGGACAGAACTAATGTACATCGCCTGACAAAAGAAGAGTACGAATCAGGTGAGTTTAGTCCCTGTCAAGTTTGCCTTCCAAGCCAAGCTTGAATTGCAATTTACATAGAAACAGAGGAGATGCACATGAATTTGAAAGGTCTAAGTTCCAAAGCCGTCGAGGAGAGTCGCAAGAAATACGGCTCTAACGTCTTGACACAGATTCCACCAGACCCACTGTGGAAGAAGATCCTGGAAGGGTTTAAAGACCCGATGATCATGATTCTGCTGGTGGCGTTGGTGATTCAGGTGGTGCTGTTTTTCCTGCATCAAGCTGAATGGTTTGAGCCAGTCGGAATCCTGATTGCAATCCTGATTGCGAATGGCGTCGCATCGATCAGCGAAAACAAACAGGAAGGCAAGGCCTCTGCGCTGAAGGAAGAGGAAGAGGCCAAGGAGATGGCGAAAGTCATCCGCGACGGCGCGATCCAGGAGATCCACGTCAGCGAAGTTGTGGTTGGCGACATCGTCTATCTGCAGGCGGGCGATAAGATCCCGGCAGATGGCGTTGTGGTAGAGGGCAACCTGAAGGTCGACCAGGCCGCGCTGAACGGCGAAACAGAAGAAGCCGAGAAGATTCCCTGCCCAGACGGCGCAACCTACGATATTAAGGACCTCCTTAATAATTACTACGCCTACAGAGGCACAGTGGTGTGCGGCGGCGAGGGATACCTCGAGATCAAGGTCGTCGGAGACAAGACGCTCTTCGGAGAGCTGGCCCTCGAAGTCCAGGAGGATACCCGTGAGACTCCGTTGCAGGTCAAGCTCGGCAAGCTCGCACAGCAAATATCCAAGTTCGGTTACATCGGCGCGGTTTGTATCATCGTCGGCATGCTGGCGAAGAACCTGTTGGGCGGCAATATCCCGCAGAATGCGTATCAGTGGATCCGCCTAATCATGGACGCCGTAACGGTCGCAGTCACGATCATCGTCTGTGCGGTGCCCGAGGGGCTGCCGATGCTGACCTCGATTCTGCTGTCCTTCCAGAGCCTGAAAATGGCAAAGGATAACGTTTTGGTCCGCAAGATCAACGGTCTGGAGACGGCGGGCAGCCTGAGCATCCTATTCAGCGATAAGACGGGAACCATCACGGCAGGAAAGCTTTCCGTGGTGGAGCTGGCGACCGGCAACGTATCCAAGTACTCTGACTTCTCGGAGATCGAGCCCGCGTTGGCAAAAGATATCGTGACAGGCATTGGCTTGAACAACAGCGCTGTCGCATCCAACGGAAAGGTAATCGGCGGCAATAGCACCGACCGTGCGCTGATGTCGTTTTTGATCGACGCGCAAGTCGACAGCACTCTGAACAAGGCGGACGTTCAGGAGTTCAACGCATTCGACTCCAATAAGAAGTCGTCCAGTGTTACCGTCACCCGTGATGGGAAGAGCGTAACCTATATAAAAGGCGCTCCCGAGAAAATCATTGAGCGCTGCGCAAAGTACATAGATGAAGCTGGGGCAGTCAAGGATCTGGTCGAGAAAAACTACCTCACTGCTTATATCAACGCGCAGGCCGGACGCTCCATGCGACTTTTGGCTGTGGCCAAGGTGGATGCCGCCACGGACGAAGGAAAGTCCAACCTCACCCTGATCTGCGTAGTAAGCATCCGTGACGACGTGCGCAAGGAAGCAATCGATGCGATTCGGGAAGTTCAGAACGCTGGAATTCAGGTTGTGATGGTGACCGGTGACCGTAAGGAAACGGCGGTTGCGATTGCAAGAGAAGCTGGTCTTCTGAACAACAATGATGATGTCGCCCTGACTTCGGCGGAGATGGCTGAGAAGAGTGATGACGAGCTGAAGGCGCTTTTGCCTCGCCTGAGAGTCGTCTCTCGTGCGCTGCCGACCGACAAGAGCAGACTGGTGCGGATTGCCCAGGACCTGGACTATGTGGTAGGCATGACCGGCGATGGCGTGAACGATTCCCCGGCGCTGAAAAAAGCGGACGTTGGTTTCGCTATGGGCAGCGGAACGGAAGTTGCGAAGGACGCTGGCGACATCACGATCCTCGACGACAACTTCTCGTCGATTGAAAAGGCAATCCTGTATGGTCGGACGATGTTCAAGAGCATTCGGAAGTTTCTGATCTTCCAGCTGACGGTCAACGTGGCTGCGGTTTTGACCTGCTTCATCGGACCGTTGCTGGGCGAGAATGTCATTCTAACGGTTATTCAGCTGCTGATGATCAATCTGGCAATGGATACGCTGGCCGCGATTGCGTTCGGCAGCGAACCCGCGCTGAAAGAGTATATGCGGGACAAGCCGATTGCAAGAACCGCAAGCATCGTCAGCAAAGAAATGTTGATTGAAGTCTGCATAAGCGCCGCGTATATCACGTTCATCTGCTTGGCAATTTTGTTCGTGCCCGCCGTGAGGAACCTGTTTGGGGATGTTGATATCACCTACTTGAAGTCGGCGCTGTTCGCGACCTTCATGATGGCGATCACCTTTAACGGCTTCAACGCCCGGACCGAGCACATTAACGTCTTTGAGAACATTGGTCGAAACAAGAACTTCCTGCTTGTGATGCTGGCGATCTTCCTGCTGCAGTTCGTGTTTGTCACCTTCGGCGGCGAAGTGCTGAACGTCGAAAGCCTGAGCCTGAAATCATGGGGAATCTGCATCGTGCTGGCATTCCTGGTGATTCCGATTGACATGATCCGGAAAGCGATCATGGGTCACAAGTAAGGGTATGGGAGGAAGAGCAGTGGGCAAACAAGCGAAAAGTTTACGAATCGTTTTTAATTCCCCGGTCGTACTGACATTTTCATTGATTTGCCTAGCTGCTCTGCTCCTTGGCAAAGTGACGGGCGGTGCCTCCACTAAACTCTTATTTAGCGTGTACCGCTCATCATTAGCGGATCCGTTCACGTACTTACGGTTTATCGGACATGTATTTGGACACGCAAACTGGGAGCATTTCATTGGCAATATCACGCTACTGCTGGTGATTGGGCCGATGCTGGAGGAAAAATATGGTTCATCCAACATCTTATTTGTGATCCTGACCACGGCGCTGGTAACGGGCATTGTGAACTTTAACCTGTTTCCGCACGTGCAACTACTGGGAGCGAGCGGCGTGGTGTTCGCTTTCATCCTCCTGACCTCCTTCTCCAGCTTTAAGGAGGGCACAATTCCAGTAACGTTTATCCTCGTAGCGATCATATATATTGGCGGACAATTATATGATGCGGTTTTCGTGCGGGATAACATTTCTAATCTCACTCACATACTTGGCGGGTGCGTAGGCTCAGCGCTTGGCTACGTGATGGAAAAGAATAAGATGAGCCGCTATTCGTAACCACTTAGAATGTCAGGTGATTCAGTCATGCTACAACAAACTGAATTAACAAAACTAGACGATTACTTCCTCCCCCTCAGCGGGAGATTGAGAAAAGGGATCTATTTTTATAGGCTTAACGGCTATAACGAAGGCGTTCGTCAATTCATTGCAAAGTATTATGAGGCAGCCCGTAAAAACGGGGTCATTATTGAAGGGAAAATCGGTAACCCGACACCGCAGAATTTGCAATACTACAACGAGATTCTGGGCAACGCTTTTCAACTAAACCCGAGCTTTATCGAAAACGCGCTAAAAAAATGGCTGCCGCGCATGAACCAAACCCAACGCAGTAATGTAACGAAGTCGATTATTTCCATCCTATCAGATTTGCGGTCGACTGGCAAGAATGACAATATGCTGAAAAACGCATACATGAAGTTCATGTGCTGGCTTTACTACAAATTTGAGAGGATTGTAAATGCATTAGGCAACGATAACCTACCCAAGATCCTTTACGAAGGGCAAGTTAGTAACTACGAACTATTATTGCTGAGTGTTTTGTCGCAGGCTGGTTGCGACATCATTTTGCTACAGTATAAAGGTGACGCAGAGTATCTAAAAGTCGACGCGGCATCCAAGTGGTCCAAGAACTATGCCACTCAGGATTTAGGATCCTTCCCCGCTGATTTCAGCCTTAAGAAGATCCAGGACGATATTCAGGCGGCAATCCGGCAAGAGAAACTTTACGGCCCGCGCGCTAAATACATGAGATGCACGAACGCTTGGGCGACGGGCAAATTCATTGACGACGTTCGGAAGAGCCCTACCCGGCGCGGTGACGACGAAAAATTCTATTACAACTGCTTCACGGTGGTGCATGGCGTTGAAGATCGCCTAACGTACCAAAACGAGCTGCACCAGCTTTATTGCGATTTGAAGAACGAAGGTCGCAAGGTATTGGTTATTAATGAGAGCATCCAGGCTGCTACGGGAGACGAAATCAAAGAGGTTAGTCATAAAAACTACGACACCGAAGAGCGTTTAATCGCTGATCTATTAAAAAACTTCTTCTTTGTAAAGGCAGAGGAACTGCATAAGGAAGTAGTTCGAGCCTTTGTCGATACGGTACACAGTGAGCTGGCCAGGCAAGCCGGCAATCTGAACCGACTGACTGGCAAAGCCGTGACGATGATCTGCTGGCTGAAGCGATATTATCAGCAGCTGTTCTCCGGAATAAAGGAACGCGAGGTGGCGTGTTGCTTTATATTCGGTGGGTGCAAAAGCGAGAATGAGGCGCTTTTCCTCCGATTCCTGGCGATGCTTCCGGTCGATGTGATTGTACTGCAACCTAATCTGAACTCGCCAAACTGCTTAGAGGACGCGCTACTCTATGAGGTCCACTATCAGGAATCGCTGAATATTTCGCAGTTCCCCGAGGAAGACGGGACGCTACGGGTCGGCACCTCGGCATACCACGCAGAACAGGATCTTGACACATTAATGTATCAGGACTCCGGACTGTACCGTAACCAGCAGTATGACAAAGCAAATGTGGTCCTGCTACAAACCATGTACGAGGAGATTGCAATCCTGTGGAAGCAGGAGGTCAAATATCGGCCGAATTTCAGCACGAGCGGCGACGTAGTGAACATCCCTGTGATTTTTGCAAAGGTTTCAGGCGTCAAAGACGGAGCTGCCTCAGCGTACTGGAGCAGCATTAAGCAACTGATCACCGAGGACACCGTAGTAATCAAGTCAGTACCTAACCTGACTACCGGGTCACCGAACCCAATCAAGCCTTTTACGACGGAGTTTTTCCGGCAAGGAAAGCTTCAGCGGAAGAAGATTAAAGCACATAAAGCCTATCAATACGGTTTCCTGCGCAGCTCGGCTCAGGACTACATTTTAGATAAGCTACAAGCCTTAATCGAACAGCGAACTATTCGCGGAACTTTTGAAAACGGAACTGAATATACCATCGTGGCAGTTGCACTGAACCTCGATAAAAACATTCTGCGTCTGATTCAGAAGTTCGACTTCACTAAAGGCAATCCAAAACTTATATACATCATTACCTCGGAAGCTATGTTATCGCTTGAGGACACAATACAGGTGGCGTTTCTTAACCAAATAGGTTTTGACATTCTGTTCTTTGTGCCGACTGGATATCAATGCGTTGAAAACTACTTTGCGAAGAACTTATTCGAGGAGCACCAGATTGGTGAGTATAAATACGATTTAAGTGTTCCTGATTTCAATAGCATTTCAAACGGCGTTAAAACATCTTGGTTTAATCAACTATTTGGGAGAGGTGGTTAGTTATGGGACTGAACTTTAGCAAGCCCCCGCGGCCAATTCAGCCGCAGAATGGGAACGATGCGGCAAGCAGCTCCGAAGAACTGGTCGTAAAGCAATACGATATCGTGGCGGACCGTGCGCAAATGAACCATGATCTGGTCAATTCCAAGGAAGTTGACGCGCTGGTAAGCACGATTGAGTTGGATAATCTGGAGACGATTGTCACCTTTGGAGCGCAGGTGGCAGACGAAATCTCGAAGGCTTCAGATGTCGTGCTGAACAGCATGAATATGTCACAGCTGGACGATTCGAGCGCACTGCTGAATACTTTGGCTAAGATTATGTCCAAGTTCGACATCGATGAGATTAAGGACAATCCCGGCCTCTTTGGAAAGCTGTTCGGCGGGATGCGGCGGCAGCTCGACAAGATTCTTGCCAAGTACCATACGATGGGCGAAGAAGTCGATAAGGTCTACGTCCAGCTGAAGCAGTACGAAGGCGAAATCAAGCAATCCAATCGCAAGCTGAACGATATGTTCGAGGCCAACGTCAGCTATTACCACGAGCTGGTAAAGTACATTCTGGCCGGTGAACAGGGCTGCAAGGAGATCGAAGCCTATATCGCCAAGCGGCAAGCGGACATGGAATCCTCGGGAGATGGCTCGATTCAGTTTGAGCTGACGAGCCTGAACCAAGCCTTGATGATGCTTGAGCAGCGGACTCAGGACTTGCGGACGGCTGAGAACGTCGCCATGCAGTCTATCCCGATGATCAAGACGATGGAATTCAGCAACATGAACCTCGTTCGGAAGATCAACTCTGCGTTCATCATCACGCTCCCGGTCTTTAAGCAGGCGCTGGCACAGGCGATTATGCTGAAACGTCAGAGAATCCAAGCTGAGTCGATGGCGGCGCTCGATGAAAAGACCAATGAGCTGTTAATCAAGAACGCCAGAAATACGGTTGAACAATCCAAGCTGACTGCGCAACTGGCTTCCGGCAGTTCGATTAAGATTGAAACTCTTGAGACCACATGGCGGACAATCGTTGATGGTATTGATGAGACGCGCAATATCCAGGAAACCGCACGGCAGCAGCGGCTAGAAGACCAGAAGCGGCTCGAAGTCATTAAGCAAGAGTTCAATAATAAGTACCACATGCCCAAGAAAAAGTAATCAATTTTATTAGGAGGTAAAAGTTATGCCAATCAATCTTTCCAAGGGACAGAAAGTCAGCCTTACCAAGGGCAATCCGGGTCTGAAAAAGATCATGGTCGGTCTCGGATGGGACGTCAACGCGTTTGACTCCGGTGCGGATTTCGATCTGGATGCTTCGGCGTTTTTGGCCGATGCGAGCGGCAGGTGCCCGAGCGAAAAGGACTTTATCTTCTACGGGAACCTTGAGCACAACAGCGGATCCGTCAAGCACATGGGCGACAACCTGACCGGCGAGGGCGAAGGTGACGATGAGCAGATTGAAGTCGATCTGTCGATGATCCCCGCCAACATCGAGAAGGTTGCCTTCACAGTGACCATCTACGAGGCCGACAAGCGGCACCAGAACTTCGGCCAGGTTTCCAATGCGTACTGCCGAATCGTCGACGAGAACACGAACACCGAGCTGATCCGCTTCGATCTGGGCGAAGACTTCTCCATCGAGACGGCCGTGGTCGTGGGTGAGCTCTACAAGAACAACGGTGAATGGAAGTTCAATGCCATCGGCAGCGGCTTCCAGGGAGGCCTTGCCGCACTGTGCTCGCACTACGGAATTAACGCTGAATAAGTAAAGGGGATGATGAGTTTTGCCGGTTAACTTGAAGAAGGGCCAAAAGGTCAGCTTGACCAAGGAGAATCCTGGCCTTAAAAATGTGCTGGTCGGCCTCGGTTGGGATGTAAATCAATTCGATACTGGCGGCGCATTCGATCTGGACGCATCAGCCTTTTTGCTGGCTGAGAATGGTAAGGTCACAAAACAGGAAGATTTCGTCTTCTACAGCAATCCGAACCATCCTTCTGGTGGAGCCAACTACATGGGGGACAACCGCACTGGCGAAGGCGAAGGCGACGACGAGCAGATTAAACTCGATTTGTCCAAAATCCCTCAGAATGTCGTGAAGATTGCTTTTACTGCCACGATTTACGAGGCGGAGGAACGGAATCAGAACTTTGGTCAAGTGAACAATGCCTACATTCGGATCTGCGACGAGAGCAACGGTCAGGAACTGATGCGCTATGACTTGGGTGAGGACTTTTCGATTGAAACTGCTGTGATCTTCGGTGAGTTGTATAAGCATGGCACGGAATGGAAGTTTAATGCGATAGGCAGTGGCTTTCAGGGCGGATTGGCCGCTCTGTGCGCAAACTACGGGGTCGAAGTGGGGTGAGAAAAGATGGCAATCAACCTGCAAAAAGGGCAAAAGGTTAGTCTGAAGAAAACGTCCCATGCCGGACTGGGCGAGATTTTGGTCAATCTGAACTGGAATTCTACGCCGGTTCGGAAAGGCCTCCTGTCCGGCCTGCTGGGCGGCTCTGGCGGCATCGATCTCGACTTGGGTTGTCTCTATGAGCTGAAGGACGGAACCAAGAGCGCCGTCCAGGCGCTGGGCAACTCGTTTGGCTCGCTGCATAATCCTCCCTATGTTGCCCTCGACGGTGATGACCGGACGGGCGAATCCACTGACGGTGAGAACCTGAGAATAGATGGCAACCAGATTGCCAAGATCAAGAGGATCCTGGTGTATACCTTTATTTATGAGGGCGTCGCAAACTGGCAACAGGCCAATGCGGTCGTCACCATCAAGTACCCCGGTGCGGAAGACATCGTGATCAGAATGGACGACTTCAACTCCACGAATAAGATGTGCGCCCTGGCGCTTCTGGAGAACCAGAACGACGAGACGTTCAGCGTTGAAAAGTTGATCCAGTTCTATCCGGGACACGAGCCGATGGATCGTGCGTTCCACTGGGGCCTGAGATGGGTCGCAGGAAAGAAATGACGTGTGAGGAGTAACTAAAATGTCTGTTAGTCTTCAAAAAGGGCAAAAGGTCAGCCTCTCCAAAGACAATTCCGGACTGTCGAAGGTTGTGGTCGGACTTGGTTGGGATGAGGTTGAGCAGCAGAAGAAAGGCTTTTTCGCTCCGAAGCCGCAAGCCATCGACTGCGATGCGTTTGCACTTCTACTTGACAACGGTAAGCTTAGGGGCAAAGAAGATATCGTCTATTTTGGCAATCTGAAGCATTCCTCCAGAGCGGTGGAGCACATGGGCGATAACTTGACTGGCGCGGGCGATGGCGATGATGAGCAGATCGTGATCGATCTGAGCCGCGTCCCGCCACAGTACGACCGGATCGTGCTTGCCGTCAACATCTATCAGGCGAATCAGCGCCACCAGCACTTCGGGATGATCCGAAACGCCTTTATCCGTCTGGTAGATGCAAGGAACAATAATGAGATGTGCATCTACAATCTCACTGAAAATTACTCTGGACAGACCGCGATGCTGTTTGGCGAAGTATATCGTCATAATGGTGAGTGGAAGTTCAGCGCAATTGGACAGGGTACAACTGACAACTCTATCGGAGAATTCGCAAGAAGATATCAGTAAATCTGCGGTGGTAGAGGGAGCTTGAGATGATCAGCTCCCTCTACCTCTGGAATCGATATTAACGGGGGGATTATCTCGTAATGAGGAGAATATGGTTCAATCATTGGTTCAGCGCAGCCTACAACATCATTTCTATGGCTAGGGAAAACAATCCGGACTTCCATATCATAGGTACAAACGAGAATGCTAGGTCTGTTCTTGCCAGGGCTTGTGATGAATGGTACCAGGAACCAGTTCTAAAAGGCAGCGATTACGTTTCGTATGCCCTTGACTTCTGCAAGGCACACAAAGTTGATGCCTTTATCCCAAGACGCGAGATGCTCTCTATCAGTAAACACAAAAAGGACTTTGAAAATATCGGCGTGAAGGTAATGGTTGAAGATTATAGCATTACCGACATATTAAACCATAAGGACCGGGCATACGAGTACCTAATTGGGAAAGGGGTATCCTCTGTCCCGAAGTACTTCACGGTAACAAACGTGGAGCAGTTTGACGCGGCCTACGAAGCCTTAAAGCAGGAATACAAGCAGGTCTGCATCAAGTTCGTCCATGACGAAGGCGGTAAAAGCTTTCGGTTGATCGATAACCAGCGCAAGGGGTACACCTCCCTGTTCAAGAAGCAAAACACGCGGATGACGTTTGCGGCGATTCGTGAAGCGCTTGCGGAAAGAGACAGCTTCTCGCCGCTCATGGTGATGCCATATCTTCCGGACGAGGAAATCAGCGCCGACTGCCTGATGACCGAGCAGGGGTTGATCATGCTGCCGAGAGTCAAAGATGCCTCCCGCGTGGAAAAGCTGGTTTTCAATGATGCAATAGTTGAAAAAATCGAGGAGATCTACGACGTGGTCGATCTGACCTGGCCGTGCAACATACAGCTTAAGTACTTGGATGGAAAGCCTTATTTCCTTGAAGTCAACACCCGGATGTCCGGGGGCGTACACATGGCCTGCATGGCGGGCGGAGTAAATATTCCTGATATTGCCATAAACAAGCTCTTTGGAGTCAATAAAAATTGGAGCATTGACAAAACGGAGACCTATGTCTCCCAAGTGGAAATTCCGGTTTTGCTATGAGCGGCCAGAAAGTAATATTGTTTACCGATTTGGATAATACGATCATCCACTCACATCGGCATGAAATATTAGAGGCCAAGGTCGTTGCGGAGAAGATTGATGAGCGCGTACAGAGCTTTATTCATAAACGCTTGCGCGATTATCTAGCGGAGCAGAACTGGTTAAAAATCGTTCCAGTTACGATGCGGACAACTAATCAGTATCTACGCCTGAAGGAACTGAGCCAGAGCCTCAACATAGATCTGGCACTGATTTGTAACGGAGCAATCCGGCTAAAAGATTTCGAAACTGATCATAGATGGATAAAAGAGTCTGAGGCGATTATCCAGCCAGAGCAGTTAGCCGAATTTGATGGGCTTTTATCATACTGCGAAAGTATAATGCCCGAAGGATCGATTGTACTGACATATCCATTTATGTTTTATATAAAGGCAGAGAGTGCCGAGGAAGTCAGAACCGACTTAGAAAGCAAAGCGGATCGCAACCATATCACGATATATAACGATAAGCACAAGGTGTACTGTCTGCCCTACTGCATCAATAAGGGGCTGGCGATAAAGCGGTGGATTAATCTGCTTGGAGACCACAGCGTTACCATTGCTATGGGTGACGATGCGCCAGATATTCCGATGCTTGATGCTGCGGATTATGCGATCTGCACAGATAATATCTACAAGGAAGTCAAGGCCAAGAAGGCAAAATACGGCTGTGACTTTAGACAATCTGAGATGATTGTGAATACATTAGAATTGATCAGAAGTGAGGTATCCGTGATTTGATTGAAAACAGTCTTGAAAAATATAGTGTCGGCGCGTTACTTTATACGCCAGCCCTAAATGAAGGAATCGCAAAAGCTGTCGTGACGGAGCGGTTTGGCAAGCAGTATTCGCTTGCTCTGTGCCTTGAGGACACCATCGCTCCGGATCAAGTTAAGGATGCCGAGTTAAAGGTGTTAGATACACTCCGAGTAATTACCGAGAGTTTCCAGCAGGCAAACAGTAATTTCTATCTGCCGAAGATTTTTATTCGAGTACGCAGCACTGATCAGGCGCTTCAACTTTACGAGCGGTTAGGACATAGCGCTGAGATCCTTACGGGTTTTATCTTCCCGAAATACGATACCGTTAATGCTGATAGTTGCAATCGGTGCATGGAGCAGCTTAACGCTCATTCTGATCGGACGGTATATATGATGCCGATCCTTGAAAGTGAGGATTTGGTTCTGTTCCATACCCGCTCACGGGTGCTTAGGGAGATAAAGAAAAAGATCGATTCAGTTGCGCGGTATGTGCTTAATATTCGTGTTGGCGGAAACGATATCTCCAATGTTTTTTCAGTCAGGCGGCATATCGATGAAACCATTTACGATATCGGCCCAATCGCACAGTTATTCGGCGACATCGTGAGTACCTTCTCGCGCGACTATGTGCTCTCTGGACCGGTGTGGGAGTACTTTAATAGCGAAGATGGCGCATGGGAAAATGGCCTGCGACGTGAAATCAGGTGTGATAAGCTCAACGGGTTTATTGGCAAGACGGTGATTCATCCTAAGCAGATCCCCGTGGTTAATAGTATGCTGCGGGTTACGAAAAGGGATTATGAGGATGCCCGAGCAATAGCGTCCTGGGATCCCCACGGGCTCCAAGTGGGCAAAAGCTATAAGGGCGAGAGGATGAACGAGGTTCGAACCAATATAAATTGGGCGTTGAAGACTCTTGCGCTGGCAGAAATATATGGAATAGAGACAGCACACAATGAAGTTTGAACTTACTGACCTTTTGGCGATTGCCAAAAGAGATAACAATACCTTAAGGCCGTATCTATTTGTGAATCCTTTCCAGGGAAAACATATTCCAGCGGAACCAAAAGTGTCCTTGCAGCTTTTTCAGCTGTTAGCCCAGAAGGTTGAACAGCGATATCAGGGCGAAAGGCTTTTGGTGATTGGCTTCGCGGAGACGGCTACCGCTATTGGCGCTGCCGTCGCGTGGTACGCGGAGAACGTAGCGTATTACATGACGACTACGCGCGAGGATATCGCCGGTGCGGAATACCTGCATTTTACCGAGTCACACAGCCACGCGACCGATCAGCGACTGATTGCAAACGGCTTGGAAGACTGCTTGGAGACCATCGATAGAATCGTATTCGCCGAGGATGAGGTCACGACGGGATCCACAATAGAGAAGTGCATTAACGAACTGCGCAGGCGGTTCCCAGCCTCCGCGAAACGGTTCGGCATTGCATCCCTGCTGAACAGCATGTCTGATCAGCGCCTCTCGTACTTTTCAGAACAAGACATTCCCTGTGATTATCTCTATCACATCGACCGCGAAACCATGTCATGGGGATTTGATGAGAACCAATGGGTAGAGCCGCATAAAAGCGTAAAGGGAGCAGTGGAGATAGTTCCTACTCGGATGACCTATGGTAATGGCTGGGATGAACGCTTCGTGACGCCAAAAGCCCAGTTCAAGGATAAGATCGACACGCTCATGAAAGTGGCAATTCCCGACTTGGCGCTTACTGCGGCGCTGAGAAAAATCCTGATTCTGGGAACCGAGGAATTCATGTTCCCCGCCATGTTCCTCGGTATGCGAATCGAGGAGCTTCATCCGGATACAACGGTAAGATTCCATGCGACGTCGAGAAGCCCGATTATGGTTAGTGAGGACGTAAACTATCCTTTACATTCGCGCTACGAACTCGAAAGCCTATATGAAAAGGGCCGGAAGACTAATGTCTATAACTTAAGTAAGTACGATTTGGTTATCATCGTGACCGACGCCTACGAGATCAATGAAGAAGGATTACAAACCCTGCTCCATGCTATTTTTGAGGATGGCAATAAGAACTGTATCTTAATCAGATGGAGGAATGATGTTCCGTGAGAAGCACCTACCCGCCAGAGGACGTCGAGATACTGCTTAAAGATATTACCGGATTAGTGGAGCCCCTGCCCTCTGAGATTCGTGAGAAAAAGATTCAAAGCGGAACTCATTATTGTGAAATGCTGCCGCTGGAATACCGGCCGACAGAGAAATACATGGCAGCATATCATCACGCATTGGCAAACTACGGATCACGGACCGCGAAAGCAATAGGTGTGCTTGCGGAAAAGATTTATAGAGCCAAGGGGAATAATATTACGCTAGTTTCGCTGGCACGGGCTGGAATTCCGGTTGGCATTCTGCTGAGAAGGTATCTGTGTAAGAAGTATCCTGTAGATATAAAGCATTACGCCATTTCAATCATACGAGGACGCGGAATCGACCAAAACGCACTAAGATATATTATTTCTAACCGTGACGTCAAGGGGATTCAGTTCGTAGATGGCTGGACTGGAAAAGGAGCAATTCTCGGTCAACTTGAATTAGCTCTGAAGGAGTACGGAGAGGTCGATAAAACGCTGGGGGTTATCGCAGATCCGGCAAATATCACCACTTTGTGCGGCACCCATGAAGACATACTGATTCCGTCTTCGTGCCTGAACGCTACCATAACGGGGTTGATTAGCCGTACATTCCTGCGAGACGACATTATCGGGCCAGAGGATTTTCACGGCGCGGCTTTTTACGAGAACCTAAAGTCAGAGGATTTATCCCTGGAATATCTTGGTGAAATCGAGTCGAAGTTTCGCTTTGATACGGATAGCGAATCGCTTGGAGATGATTCCCTCTCTTCTGTAAAATCTGGGCCAGAGATTGTAAAAGACATAGCAGAGTACTATCGGATAGCCGACATTAACTTTATTAAGCCGGGGATCGGCGAAGCGACGCGGGTGCTTTTGCGTAGAATACCCTGGAAAGTAATTGTTGCGCCAGATTATTTCGATTCTGGCGAGCTGAATCTTATTCGGCAGTTGTGCTTAGAGAAAAACATCTGCTTCGAGATAAGTAGGGTTGATCTTGGAAATTACAAAGTGTGTGGACTGATTAAAAATCTATCTGATGTATGAGCATTCCTGTAATCCGTAAATGACGCCAATTGAAAATAGAAGAACCTCGCGGTAAGCTTGAGGTACATCTTAGCGGATGAAGTAACCCAAACAAACCGGAGGTTCGATATGGATTATACA